>VFQQ010000264.1_pt1 | contig 122788 bp, 99 predicted proteins | sample 3512341 | NCBI WGS metagenome assembly VFQQ01 (sample SAMN10412373, study PRJNA504923) | tailings metagenome | isolation source: Relicate 2 Philex TSF1 revegetated site | place: Philippines: Tuba, Benguet | collected 2017-08-29 | reverse complement strand
CGAAGTCCGAAGTCCGAAGTCCGAAGTCCGAAGTCCGAAGTCCGAAGTCCGAAGTTCCGCGCGCCCGCTTTCATCGCCTGAAGGCTGGACTCCTGAAACTCACCCTTCACGACTCACCCTTCACGCCTCCCACTCAACCCACCACAAGAGGACTCACGAACAACTCCACGCCTCATCCCCTTCGAGCTTCGAGCTTCGATTTTCCCCTGTCCACTTTCAGCTTTCCAAAACCATGCCCTTCGACCCCACCTACCCGCCCGCCCACGCGGAGATCGAGTCCGCACCGTTGCGCAGCCAGTTCAATGCTTTGAAAGCCCTCATCGACGCGGTGCCCGCCGGGCCGGCGGGTCCGCAGGGGCCGGCCTTCGCGGACGCGGCGGTGACGAGCGTGACCACGCTCGATCCTGGTCAGCCGGCGGTGGTCGGCATCGACTTCGATGGCTCCACGGTGAACTTCAGTTTCGAGATCCCGCGCGGGCAGGACGGCAGCGACGGCGCGAACGGCGAAGTCAGCGCCCTGGAGCTGCAGGACGCCATCGCCGGCACCAGCGCCAACAGCAACGGCGTGGACTTTCTCTACCTGACCGTGAGCGACCCGCCGACCATGGAGGAGATGCAGTCCATCGTGGACAAGGTCAATGAGCTGATCACGGCGCTGCGGCGGTAGGGCGGCTTGTCCTCAAGCCGCCGTGTGGGACCGGCAGTCGCTAATTTGTGCGCTGGCTTTCATTCTTTTGGCCTCACTTGAGGGTTGCTGAGCCGCGGCGGTACTTCATCCACAAACAGAGGAGTCCTGGCCAGAAGCTGACCATCAACGATCGCGTCAATGTAAAATATCCCAGGCCTCGGCAGAGGAAATCCGTGAATGCGCCATAAGTGCGTGTGATGGCCACTACTCCCAAACTCGATTTGTGGGGAAAAGCTGGCTTGCGCGGGCGGTAGCACATCTTTGCCGTCTGGGTCGATAATACGAACCTTGAGAGAATGCCTGCCAGAATCCTCCTCTGACATCCGCAGCTTGGTCACGACGACGCAGGCGTCATGCTGCGCTGAAGCGTTTCTCTCCAATCTTGGTGCCACACTAAGAGACATGCGATCACCGCGAGAAGAAAGAGTAACAGACGTTTCATTGTGTCAAAAAATGATGCCAGACTCTGCGGCATAAGAGTTGGGCGTCAGAGTTGAGACGAACGGTGCCTCTGTTATTATTTGCCGACCAAATCAGCTTGAGTAAGGCGTGCGAATGCGGCCATCACGCCGAGAAACGCCAGTACAATGCCGATCTGCAGCGCGGGATCGCGCAAGTCTCCTGCGCGCGCCCAAACCATCAGCAGCACCGCCATCAGCGGTGCCAAGCCAAACCCCACAAGAGCCGGAGTGACGCGCTTTGGCTCGCGCCACATGCCCGCCACCATCATGCCCCCGAAAACGAGCCCAAGAACCGCTTCTTTGATGCCCCACCCTCCTGTCTTGGACGGCCAGACATACAAGAACGCCAGGAGCACTCCCGCGGTGATCGCCAGAACTTTGCAGGAGGGTCTCATTTTTCTGGCTCACTCGTTGTCAGGGCACGTCATATCCCGGCAAGCTGCTGGCGTCGATCTTCTCCGCGCCGCATTCTTCGGCGAGTTCGTTGAGGGCGGCGATTTCGGCTTCGGTGAAGAGGAGGCCGCCGGCTTTCTTTGTGTGCTCGGCGTTTTGGGCTTCGGGCTGGCCGGGGAGGAGGCAGGTTTCGTTGCCGGGGCGGAGGATGTCATCCAATACGGCTTTGATGTTGGCGGCTTGGTCGCGCTGTTTGGCGAAGAGGCCGGTGCTGATGGCGTCGGGGTGGATGACTTGGAAGTAGAAGGAGGAGGTGCGTTTCTCTCCCTCGGGGAGGGGTTTGCCGGCGATGTCGGGGTGGGCGCCGCCGCCGCGCAGGGTGGGCAGGGAGCCGCCGATGAGGGCGCCGTAAATCTCAATGAGCAGACTCAGGCCGTAGCCTTTGTGCGCGCCGAAGGGGAGCAGCCACTGGGCGGCGTGGGGGTCGGTGGTGGGCTGGCCGTTGGCATCGACGGCAGCTCCGGGGGGCAGCGGTTTGTTTTCCCGGCGGAACTGCTGGACGCGGCCCATGGCGACGGTGGAGGTGGCCCAATCAATGACGATGGGGTAGCCGATGGCGTCGGTGGTGGGCAGGCCCCAGGAGTGGGGGTTGGTGCCGAGGACGGGGAATTTGCCGCCGAAGGGGACGACTTCCGCCAACGTGGAGGTGCAGTTGGTGTAGGCGATGTAGCCGCGCTTGGCGGCGTCCATGACGTAACCGCCGCCCCAGAGGTAGTGGAAGGCGTTATCGACGCTGACCTGGCCGATGCCGTATTGGTCGGCCATTTCGATGCAGCGGTCCATGGCGGCGAAGGCGACGGACTGGCCGAGCTTCTTTTTGCAGTCCCAGGCTTCGGAGGCGGCGAAGGATTTGCCGATGACTTCGATCTCGGCGCCGGGGACGCAGCCGCCGTTGCCGGAGCCGAAGAGGTGGTCGAGGTGGAGGGCTTTGATGGCGTTGTGGGTGCGGATGCCGTGGGCGGCGGCAAGCTCGCAGAAGCGGGTGGCGTCGGCGGCTTCGTCAGCGGTGTAGCCGCGGTGGCGGTAGGCGCGGGTGACGAGGTCGTTGTGAACGGAGACGGGGAGGACGCGGTAGGGGGTGGGCATATCGGAGTAGTTTTGGACAGGATTGACAGGATTCCAGGATTAACGGGATTTTTTCACGCAGAGGCGCGGAGGAGGGGGAGGCGCAGAGGGAGAAAGGAGGGATGGAGGGCTTTACTGGAGTTGGGCGATGGCGTCGCGGGCGAAGGGGTCGCCGGCGGCGGCGAGGTCGCGCAGGAGGCTGAGGGCGCGGGCGCGGACGGTGTCGTGCGGGTTGGCGAGGGCGGCGGTGAGGACGGCGTGGTCGATGTAACGGTCAAACAGGGCGTCCGCTTCCTCCGGGGTGGCGGTGCGGAGGGCGGCGGACATTTCGCGACGGACTTTGGCTTCGAGGAAGAGGATGTCGTTTTCATCCTGGGGCCGGCCGGTCTCGGCTTTGGTAACGATGAGGTGAACCTCGTTCATGACTCGCACGCCGGAGTCTGAGGGCGGGCATTCGTTCCAGATTTCGTCGAATTGATCGGATTCGATGTTGTTGGGGATTCTGAAGATGTCGAGATCGGGTGTGATGCCTTTGATTCGAAGGACGCGATCCGTTTCGATGATCCCGTCGATTTCATCAAGGCTGATGATACGACGCTCGGTGAGGCAATACGGGGAACTGGAGGGGAAAGCGGCCAAAGTCTGGCGGAGATGAGCGGCCCATTCTGAGGCGGTTGCCATCGGCTCAAGCCAGATGTCCGCATCCTTCGTGGACCGTGACAGGCCGTGGGAGATGACGGCCAGACCGCCGAGGACGATGACGCGTCGCTGCTGAGCGAGGTGATCTACGAAGTCTTCGAATCGGGCTTCCATTGGTTGTAACGTTGTTCAAGCTCACTGACTCGACAGGCGATTTCCCAGAATTCGGCGAGGGTCTTTGGGTTTTCGATCCAGGGTTCGCTGTTGTCCGGGATGCGGTTCTTGGGACGGGGTCCCAGTTTGGCGCGACGCGCCTTGGCACGCAGCATGGCGGAGTACTCCTCTTTGATGCGATGAAGCGGGGGTGAGTAGGGTCGCTTGATCATGGGGAGACTATAGGGCGCGCGGGGAAATTTTCGACAGGATTGGACAGGATTTCAGGATGAACGGGATTTTGAAGAGGGGGAAGTTTGCTGGCAGAAAAAAAAGGGGGGCAGGAAGAAGGGGGAGATGAAATGCGGGCTGGTTAGAGGGATTTGAGGTAGGATTGGAAGAAGGCGGCGCCGGCTTCGAGGTCGGTGAGAGCGATGTGCTCGTCCTTGGTGTGGGCTTGGTCGATGGAGCCGGGGCCGATGGCGATGGCGGGGGTGCCGGCGGCGGCGAGGAAGACGGCGTCGCAAAACCAGGGGGCGCCGGCGAGGTTGGTGCCGTTGGCGAGCAGGGCCTGGATGAGGGGGTGATTCGGGTCGGTGTCGAGGGCGAGCACGGGCGGGGCGTCATCGACGGTGGCGGTGGGGTCGATGCCGGCGACGAAGCGGCTGAGCATGGCGTGCGCGCCGCCGTGGGCGTCGAGGCCGGGGGTGGTGCGGATGTCGAGCCGCAAGGCGCAGTGGTCGGCGACGATGTTCGAGCGGGTGCCGCCCTGGATCATGCCGAGATTGAGGGTGGCGGGGCTGAGGAAGGGGCTGGCGCCGCTTTGGTCCGCCAACTGCCAGCGGAAGTCGGTGTCGAGGGCGTGGATGAGCCGGGCCATTTTGACGATGGCGTTTTCCCCGAGTTCGGGTCGCGCGCCATGCGCGGCGCGGCCATGGGTGCGCACATCGACCCAGAGACAGCCTTTGTGGGTGTGCACAACCTTCAAGTCGGTGGGCTCGCCGACGAGGGCGAGGTCATAAGGCGGATGATGCGCGGCGAAGTGGCGGGAGCCATGCTGGGCGGACTCCTCGGACATGAAGCCGGCGAAGTGGACTTCGACAGGAAGCTCGGCGATCTGCGCGCGCAGCTCCCACAAGGCCCAGAGCATGGCGGCCATGGGGCCTTTGGTGTCGGTGGCTCCCCTGCCCCAGAGTTTGCCGTCGCGGATGTCGCCGCCGAAGGGGTCGATGGTCATGCCGGCGACAGAGACGGTGTCGGTGTGCGGGCCGAAAAGCAGGCGCGGCTTGGGTTTGCCATCGGCGGCGGGATGGCTGGGGAACCGGCCAATGACGTTGGGGCGTCCGGGCAGGACTTCGTCGAGAAAAACCTCGGCGCCGGCGGCTTCGAGAAAAGTGGCGATGAAGTTGGCGCAGGCGGCCTCGCCAGTGGCGGCGGCGGGCAGGCCGGGGTCGCCATCCGGGTTCACCGACGGGATGCGCACCAGGGCCTGGGCGAGTTCGATGACGCTGCTGGGTAGGCTGGGCATGACCGGTGGAGTTCACCGCATCAAGGCACAAGGCCGGGCACGCGTCCAGAGGGTGTTTTCAGAGCGCCGCGCCCGCGCTTTCCTCCCGGCTTCCGCTCACGGGTTCGCCTGCGCCGCCGCGCCGGCTCCCGGGATGAACGTCAGTCGCATCCGCTCGACTTCCCCGTCAAAGGGGGTCGAGTTCGGGTAGGCACGCGCGTTGAGCACGCCAAAAGGCGCCGCCACGCTCAAGCGGCCCGCCAGTCCCGCGGGGAAACCACCGGAGAACGGGGTTTCCTCCAGCATCTCGCTCTCTCCCGGCACTGAGATCGACATCATGCCGTCGCCATCGATCAACGCCCGCACCTGATGCCAGCCTGCCTCCAGCCGGTGCGTGCTCACCGCCGCCTTTGCCCCCTCCGCGCAGACCGTCAGCGTCGCTTTCCCTTCCCGCAGATGCAGCGCATAACCCAGCTCCGGCGTGCCGTGGTTCAGCAGCGTGCTGTCACCATCCACCTCCGGGTTCAGGAAAAAACGTGCCTCGATCAGCACCCCGCAGCCCGTCAAATCCGGCAGCGCCGCCGCGTCGAGGTCATCTCCCGGCACCAACTCCAAATCCAGGCCGCCACCCAGCCGTGCCGGCCCCGTCACCACCTCCGCCGCCGGACGCGCGGCCGACGTCCACTGTTTCGGGAAATAGCCCGCCAACCGCTCGCGCACCGCGGCCAGCGCCGGGTCGCCGGCCAGATTCGTCCACTCCTTTGGATCTTTCTCATGATCGTAGAGCTCCTCCCCGCCGTCCGCATAGCGGATGTAGCGGTAGCGCCGGTCACGCGCGGCGTAGGATGCCTTGTCGCCGCCTCCCATGCATGTCAGCGCTGGTCGATCCCGGGCGGACGCCGGTTCTTTGAGGAGCGGCAGCAAACTTTGCCCGTCCAGATGCGTGGGGGCCTTGAGACCCGCCAGCTCGCACAATGTCGGGTAAAGGTCCACCAGCGCCACCGGCTCCGCGCTCGCGCTGTCCGGTCGTGTCACCCCCGGGGCCAGGAGGGTGAGCGGCACCCGTGTCGCCTCCTCCCACAGCCGGCCCTTGTGCCACAATTGTTTTTCCCCCAGGTACCAGCCGTGGTCCGAGGTGAAAACCACGATGGTGTTTTCCGCATGAGGCCCCGCCGCCAGCGCGTCCAGCACCCGGCCCAGCATCGCGTCGCAAAAACGCACGTTCGCCAGGTAGGCTCGCACCGCGTTGCGCCACAATCCCCGTTCTTGGATCAGCCGGTGGTGGGACTCCGCTTGCGGACGCGCGTGCAGACGTGCCATACGCGGCACATCCTCCAAATCATCCTCCCGCACCTCCGGCAGCAGGATTTCCTCCTCCGGCGGCAGCGCGTCGAAGTAAGCCTCAGGCACGTACCAGGGCGAGTGCGGGCGATACAGCCCCACCGCCAGGAAGAAGGGCTGCTTGTGCTGCTCCCGCAGAAAATCCGCGGCCCAAGCCGTCACCTGCGCGTCGTCCATCGCCTCGTCCGCCACTGGAATCGGACCCCAATCCCAATGCCAGATGTCGAGCCCGTTGAAATTTTGCCCCGTCTGCACTGGCAGGCGCGGGATTTGCACTCCCGCCTTGGGAAAGCGCCGCATCCACGCCGCGTCGTCCTCGAAGCCGCGCCGCCCGCCGTGCCAGCCCGCCAGCCGTCCTTCCGGCCCGCCGTGGTTCGCGTGAAAAATTTTCCCGCCTGCCGCCGTCAGCCAGCCCTGATCCAGGAACCAGCGTGGAAGAGTCGTCTTGCCCGCCAGCGCCACACTGCGCCGCCAGTCCTGCTCATTGCCGGAGACCCCGCTGCTGGACGGCAACAGTCCCGTCAGTAGCGAGGTCCGGGACGGATTGCACAAGGCAAAATTGCAATGCGCGTTGGTGAAACGCATTCCCCGCCGCGCCAGTTCGTCCATGCGCGGCGTCAAGCTCTGCTTGTGCCCACCCAGCCAGCCCGTGTAGTCCCGCAGGTCATCCGCAATGATAAAAAGCACGTTGGGCCGCGATCCATACGTCCGCTTCGGCACCGCCGCCGTCACTGACGGCAGCGCCGCCCCCGGCAGTCCGGTGAGCAAAAGCAACCATACCCAACGCATCAACCCATTCAACCACGGACCCGCCGACCTCACAAGTCCCGCTTCAAACGAGGACCAGTCTTTAGCACACGCCACCGCCGGAAAACCGCTTGCCCTGCCGGGCTGCGAACGCCAGTGATGACCCCCACCCCCTTCCCCTTCCCCAGCCAGAGCCGTTTCCATGTTCGTCGATCACATCAAAGTTCACGCCCGCGCCGGCAAAGGCGGTGACGGCTCAGCTCACTTCTACCGCGGCAAATTCCAACCCAAGGGCGGACCCGACGGCGGCGATGGCGGCCGCGGCGGCAGCGTCATCTTGAAAGTGGACAACAGTACCGACAGCCTGCGCGCCTTCTTCTTCAACGGCAAACTCATCGCCGAGGACGGCCAGCCCGGCGGCGGTAACCAGCGCTTTGGCAAGTCCGGCAAGGACAGCCTCTTCAAAGTCCCCGGCGGCACCCTCGTCAGCCGCTGGGTCGAGGGCGAGCCTGATCCCGAGACCGGCGAGGTGGAAGTCACCCTCGAACCCGTCGCCGACCTCACCGAAGTCGGCCAGGAGTTCATCCTCTGCCAGGGCGGCAAGGGCGGCAAAGGCAACGTCCACTTCAAGTCCTCCACCCACCAAGCCCCGCGCGAGTTCACCCCCGGCACCCCCGGCGAGGAGGGCGACTTCTACTTCGAGCTGCGCTCCATCGCCGACGGCGGCTTCGTCGGCTTCCCGAACGCCGGCAAATCCACCCTGCTCTCCAAGCTCAGCGCCGCCCGACCCAAGATCGCCAACTACCCCTTCACCACCTTGCAACCCATGGTCGGCGTCATGGAGTTCAACCCCACCCGCCGCGGCACCATCGCCGACATCCCCGGCCTCATCGAAGGCGCCCACGCCAACATCGGCCTCGGCCACCAGTTCCTGCGCCACATCATGCGCTGCCGCCTCTTGATGTTCGTCGTCGATACCCCCGGCAGCGAGGGGCGCGACCCCATCACCGACCTCGAAACCCTGCGCACCGAGATCTCCCTCTACTCCGACGAACTCGCCAAACGCCCCTGGTGCATCATCGCCAACAAAATGGACCTCGACGGCGCCGACGAAAACCTCGCCCTCTTGAAGGACCGCTTCAAACGCGTCAAAATCCTCCCCGTCTCCGCCGAGTCCGGCCACGGGCTCGACAAACTCCGCAAATACCTCGACGACAAAATCGGCCACAACTTCGGCTGATCCGCCATGGTCCAGGACACCATCACCGCCGTCTCCACCGCCGCCGGCGAAGCCGCCATCAGCGTCATCCGCCTCTCCGGCCCGCAGGCGTTCCGCATCGCCGCCAGCGTGCTGCGCGCCCGCCGCCCGCTCGCCGCACTCCCCCCGCGCAGCGCCCACCTCGCCGAAGCCGTGGACACCGCCGGCCAAAGCCTCGACCGCGGCATGGCCCTGCTTTTCCCCGGTCCCGCCAGCTACACCGGAGAGGACGTGGTGGAATTCCACGGCCACGGCGGCGTCCTCGTCACCCAGCGCGTGCTGGAGACCTTCTTGCAAGCCGGCGCCCGCCATGCCGAACCGGGCGAGTTCACCCAGCGCGCGTTTTTGAACGGCAAAATGGACCTCACCCAGGCCGAGGCCGTGATGGACCTCATCCACGCCCAGAGCACCCTCGCCTTGCGCGCCGCCAACGAGCAACTCGCCGGCGCCATCGGTCGCGAGGCCGAAGCCCTGCGCGCCCCCCTCATCGAAATCCTCGCCCACATCGAAGCCTGCATTGACTTCCCCGAGGAGGACATCAGCCCCGACACCGGCAGCGCCCTCAGCGCGCGCCTCGACGACCTCCTCGCCCGCGCCCGCCGCCTGCTCGACACCGCCGAGCAGGGCCGCATCCTCCGTCACGGCGCCCGCACCGTCATCACCGGCGCCCCCAACGTCGGCAAGAGCAGCCTGCTCAACACCCTGCTCGGCTTCGAGCGCGCCATCGTCAGCCCCACCGCCGGCACCACCCGCGACACCATCGAGGAAATCATCCAAGTCCACGGCATCCCCCTCCGCCTCGTCGATACCGCCGGCCTGCGTGAAGGCGGCGACGCCATCGAGCGCCTCGGCATCCAGCGTGCCCATGCCGAACTGGAGCGCGCCGACCTCATCCTCGAAGTGCTCGACGCCAGCCAGCCGCCCGCGCAGCAAAGCCGCGCCCCCGTCCCCGAGAGCGCCCGCCACCGCCACCTCACCCTCTTAAACAAAGCCGACCTCGGCGCGCATCCCGGCTGGCAGACGGACGAGCGCACCCTCCTCCTGTCCAGCCTCGACCGCACCGGCATCCCCGCCCTGCGCGACGCCATCCGCCGCGTCTTCCAACAGGCCGGCACCCTCTCCGCCGACCACCCCGTCGCCATCAACACCCGTCACAAAGCCTGCTTCGAGCGCGTCGAAACCCGCCTGCAAGCCGCCCGCGCCGCCCTGCAAAGCAGCGCCGCCCCCGAATTCATCGCCCTCGAACTGCGCGAAGCCCTGCAAGCCCTCGGCGAAGTCATCGGCCACACCGACATCGAGCAAATCCTCGACGTCATCTTCGCCTCCTTCTGCATCGGCAAGTAAGCCCCACAAAAACGGGTTCATCCGGAAAGTTCGAGCGGACAAAGGAAAGAATCCTGAGTGAAGGGTTGCCTCATAAGACGCGGCAGCGTTTTGGACTGCGGTGGCAGAGCGCAGCGGCGACACCGCTTTGCTTCGCGGCAGCGTGCAAAGGATCTCTCACCGAAGGCAGCCGAGGAAACCGAGCAGCTCCTCACACTCAAATCCCGGTCATCCTGCAATCCTGTCCATCCTGTCTCAAAAGTCAGCCCAACCGGCCTTTCAGCGGCGGTTTTAGCCACCAGCGTGAGGCATGGATGCCTGGCATCAAACTCCTTGCCGGATTCGGCCCAAAAGAGAAGTGGCGCAAGGACTCCGGCAGCCCTCTGTGCCCACAGCGGCAGTCGCCTCGTTGTGGCGATCATTCACAACGCTCCCGAAACATGCTGGAACCACCTCCCCTGTCCGCCTCTCCACACGCCCTCCACCATCACGGTCTTCGGCGACTCGGGCACGCCGCGCTCGTTCAACCGCATCTGCTCCACCAGCAGGTCCGTGGCCGTCCGGCCGATGATCCCCGCGCGCTGGTCCACACCCGCCAGGCCGGCGCGCTCGGCATTCCAGCTCAGCGTCGCCAATCCCGGCCGGCTCCCTTCCGGCAACGCCTGCAGCCAGGGCAGCGTCGATTGCCCCGAGTCCAGCACCACCTCCGGCCGCGCCTGCGCGCACCACTTGAGAAAACCCGCGCGTGTCAGTGTCTGCGGCAGGTGCATCAACCCCTGCGCCGCCCGCGCACCCAGCGGATGATGCACCAGGAAACCCGCCGACCACGCGCCAAACATCCGCCTATCCAGCACCGCCGGCACCACCAGCCCGATGCGTTGATGACCCTCCTTGCGCAGCCGCCGCAGCGCCGTCATCATGCCGAGAAAGTGGTGGTGATGCACGCGGTGAAAAGCCGGCCGCATCAGCCCCAGCCCGATCACCACCACGCTGAATTTTTCCCACGGCATGCGCAGATGCCCGCGGCTGCGGCTCGTCAACGGCGACAGCATCAGCCCGCGCACCCCCCGGTGCTCCAGGATGCGCGCCAGCCGCCCCGCCGTCATCTCCCCCGGCGCCAGTTGGAAGCTTTCGAGCGCGTAGCCCGTCTCCTCCGCCCGCGCCGCCGCGCCATCAAACAACTGCCGCGACCAGGGGTTCAGCCGCTCCCCCGGCACCGGCTCCGTCCACACAAACGCCAGGGTCTCCCGGTGCGGCGTGACGCGCGACTGCCGCAGGTGCGTCATCAGCCGCGCCACCTCCGGGTCCGGCGCGTACCCCATCTCCGCCGCCGCATGTTTGATCCGCTCCGCCAGCTCCGCGCTGACATGCAGCCCTCCACGCAACGCCCGCGACACCGTCATCTTCGAGACACCCAGCTTTTTCGCGATCGCGGCTTGCGTTGGTTTCGCCATTTCTGTTACGGTAACAACACAAAAGCGAAGCTCCACCCCTCGTTTCGCGTATTTTTTTACCCCTCCGCCATGAAAACGCCCCGCCTGCCCTGTCTCGCCGCCGCGCTTTGCGCCGCCTTTGCCCTCCCCGTCGCCGCCCAGCACGTCTGGGTCGAGGCCGAGTCCCTCTCCGACCACGGCGGCTGGATGCTCGACACCCAGTTCATCGACATCATGGGCTCCCCCTACCTGCTCGCCCACGGCATGGGTCGCCCCGTCAAGGACGCCACCGGCTCCATCGCCCTCACCTCCGCCGGCAAATTCCGCGTCTGGGTGCGCACCAAAAACTGGGTCGGCCCCTGGGACGCCCCCGGCTCCCCGGGTCGCTTCCAAGTCTCCGTCGGCGGCCAGCGTCTCCAGCATGAGTTCGGCGCCACCGGCAAGGACTGGCGCTGGGAGGACGGCGGCGTGATCGAACTGAACGCCCGTTCCGTGGACATCGCCCTGCATGACCTGACCGGCTTCGCGGGTCGTGTCGATGCCATCCTCATCACCCCGGATCTCGACTTCACCCCGCCGGATGACTTCAAAGCCACCGACCAACTCCGCCGCCAAAGCCTCGGCCTGCCCGACGAAGCGCCCGAGACCGACGAGTATGACCTCGTGGTCGTCGGTGGAGGTTACTCCGGCCTCGGCGCCGCCCTCTCCGCCGCGCGTCAGGGTATCAAGGTCGCCTTCATTCAAAACCGCCCCGTGCTCGGCGGCAACGGCTCCAGCGAGATCCAAGTCTGGGCGCAAGGCGGCACCCGCCGCGGCCTTTATCCCCACCTCGGCGAGATCATCGAAGAGATCGCTGACCGCGCCAGCAACAGTCCCGCCGCCACCCCGCAGGAGTACAACGACGCCCTCAAGGAAGCCGTGGTGCGCGCCGAGCAGAACATCGATCTCTTCCTCAACACCCACGTCCATCGCGTCACCATGGACAAAGAGGACCCGAAGAAAATCCGCAGCGTCACCGGTTTGAACACCCTCACCAGCGAGGAAAAACGTTTCCGCGGCAAGTTCTTCACCGACTGCACCGGCCATGGCAGCGTCGGCTTCCTGGCAGGGGCCGAGATCATGCAGGAGGAAAAAGGCCGCATGGGCATGAGCAACATGTGGGTGCTCAAGAAGACCGACAAGCCCGCGCCCTGGCCGGAAACACCCTGGGCGCTCCCGCTTGAGGAGGGCGACTTCCCGGAACCGCAACCAATGGAGGGCGTCGGCGTCAAAAACAAAGCCAACCAGGCCGGCTTCGATCTCGGTTACGAACCCGTGGAAAACCCCGAGGACTACCTGCACGGCCCCTGGTTCTGGGAGAGCGGCTTTGACCAGGACCCCATCAACGGCCTGGAGCGCATCCGCGACTGGAACTTCCGCGCGGTCTATGGCGCGGTCAGTGCCATGAAGAAGTACAACCCCGAAAAATTCGGCGGCTACGACATGCAATGGCTGGCCTACATCGGCGGCACCCGCGAGAGCCGCCGCATCGTGGGCGACTTCATCCTGACCGGCAAGGACATGGTCGATGGCGTCATTTATGACGACGCCTGCGTGCCCACCACCTGGGACCAGGACCTGCATTACCCGAAGGAGCAGTACGCCGGCAAATTCCCCGACAACCCTTTCATCTCCCGCGCCGAGTTCGGCAAGCACACCGACCGCAAAAACGGCTACCCGGTGCCTTACCGCTGCTTTTACTCGAAGGACATCCCGAACCTCTTCATGGCCGGGCGCTGCATTTCCGTGGACCGTTACGCGCTGGGCAGCACGCGCGTGATGCGCACCTGCGGCATGATGGGCGAGGTGGTGGGCAAAGCCGCCTGGATCTGCATCCGCCACCACACCACTCCGCGCGGGGTTTATGAGCAATATCTCGATGTGCTCAAGGACCTCATGAGCAAACCCGGCGCCATGCGCCGCGACTCCCTGGAGAGCGATCTCTATCTGCCCGCCAACGCCAAGGTCCTGCCGCCCGTCGTCCAGGACAGCATCAACCCCGCCACGCTTGAGGGCATCGTCATCGACGACGAGGACGCCGACCTCATCGGCGACTGGGCGCACGGCGAAGGATTGAAGCCCTACGTCGGCAATCACTACAGCTACAGCCAGCAAAAGGGCGCCTCCGCCCGCTTCGCCTTCGCCGTCAAAGAGACTGGCAAGTACGAAGTGCGCGTCTTCTGGCAGCCGCACGCCAACCGCGCCAAAGCCGCCCCCGTAAGCGTGCTCAGCGCCGAAGGGGAGAAATCCTTCACCCTCAACCAAAGCGAGCCCGCCGCCCTGCCGCTGGGGGCCCACAGCCTCGGCACCTTCACCTTCAACGCCGGCGAGGAAGCCGCCGTCATCTTCCGCACCGAAGGCGCGCAGGGCAACGTCCACCTCGACGCCGTCCAGGTCCTGCCCGCCCCCTGAAGGCTTTCTCAACCAAGCCAGCAGCCCATACCTTCGCCGCGCCAGCTTTGCCTCTCCCTCCCAGCCCCTCCCGCCGCTGGCGGGCTGCGTGCCGCGCCAAAGCGGCTTGCAAAGAATGATGGCGCGGAAAGCGCGCTCGGGCATAGTGCGCGCCAGTTCTCCATGGGCGCGCACAAACCCTCCTTTCTACTCTGCTTTGACTTCGATGGCACGCTGGTGCTGCCGGAGGCGGAGCCGGTGTTCCATCCGGGGCTGGGGCAGATGATCCGGCACCTGCGCGCGCAAGGCGCGGCCTGGGTGGTGAACACGGGGCGCAGCCTGCCGCAGACGCTGCAAGGCCTGGCGCAATACGGCCTGTTCATGGAACCTGACTACCTGATCGTGCGGGAGTGCGATGTCTATCGCCCTGGGCTGCTGCGGCGGTGGAGCGACTTCGGAGCCTGGAATCGCAAGGCGCGCCGCGCGCATGACCGCTTCGTGCGCGATCACGCGGCTTTTTTCGCCGCCGCCAAACGCTTTCTGGAAGAGCACACCGAAGCGCAGTTTTTGCACGGGGAGGACGGGGACATCGGCATCGTCGCGGCGAATCTGGAGGAGATGGACCGCATCTGCGCGTGGATCGAATCGGTGCGGGGGCAGCACCCGGACATCGGCTTCCAGCGCAACACGATCTACCTGCGCTTTTCTCACACGGCCTACAGCAAAGGCAGCGCGCTGGGAGAGCTGAGCCGGTTGCTGGACCTGCAAGCAGGACAAGTCTTCGCCGCAGGGGACAACTTCAACGACCTCTCCATGCTGCACCCGCGCTACGCGGCCAAAACCGCCTGCCCGGGCAACGCCCTGCCGCCGGTAAAAAACCAAGTGCGCGACCACGGCGGCTTTGTGGCGGAACGTCCAGCCAGCGAGGGCATGATGGAGGCCCTGGCACACTTTTTCACCGGCAAAGCCGGTTGATGACCACCGCCCCCTCACTGTTCCCTTCCCCTCATGCGGCAGCTTCTCATCGACATCGGCAACGGCAGGATCAAACTCGGTCTGGCGGACGCGGAACGCTTCGTCCGGCGCGCGGAACTGCCCACCCCCGGCGTGACGGCGGCGGCGGTGACCGCGGCGGTGGCGGCTTGGGAGTTCGATCAGGCCGTGCTGTGCAGTGTGGTGCCGGCGGCGGTGCCCGTTTTCCGCGAGGTGCTGGGGTCGGGTCTCATCGAACTGCGCCACGACCTGCCGCCCGCCATCGGCATCGACTACCCGCAACCGGCCAGCATCGGCGCGGACCGGCTGGCCAACGCCATCGCGCTGGCGCGCCTGCACGGGGCGCCGGGCATCGTGATCGACTTCGGCACGGCGGTGACGTTTGACGTCGTCTCGGCGGCCGGGAACTACGCGGGCGGAGTGATCGCACCGGGCCTGCGGCTGATGACGGATTACCTGCACGAGCGCACGGCGCTGCTGCCACGAGTGACGCTGCGGGAACCGGAGCGGGCCATCGGCAAGTCCACCGAGCAGGCCATCCTGGCGGGAGCGGCCATCGGATACCGCGGCATGATCCGTGGCATCCTCGACGCGCTCAGACGGGAACTGGACTCCGACCCGGTGCGCGTGGTGGCCACGGGCGGAGACGCCGAGTGGATCGTCTCCGGCCTCGATGAGGCGATCCCGTGCGACCCCGATTTGACGCTGCACGGCCTGCGCCTGACCGGCGAGGAAAAAGCCGCGCGCGGCTGAGGCTGAGGAGGGCGGAACGCAATGCCGCCCTCCAGAGGAAAATCACGCCTTCGGCGTCTCCGGCGTGGCGGCGGGCAGCTCCGGCTTGGTGATGTAATCTTGGGGGATCTCGCCTTTCAACGCCTTGAGAAAGGTAACGATGGAGGCGGTCTCCTCGTCGCTGATGGTTTTGCCAAGCTGGTATTCGGCCATCATTTTCACCATTGCCTCAAGCTCCCGCACCGAACCGTCGTGCAGGTAGGGGCCGGTCTCGGTGATGTTGCGCAGGCTGGGGACTTTGAAAATAAACCTGTCCGACTCCTGCTTCGTCTCGGCGGCGCGCCCCTCGTCTTTGAGGTCCGGCCAGGCTTTGACGAGGCCGAGCTTTTGATACATGTGGCCGCCGACGCCGGCGCCGTTGTGGCAGGTGACGCAGCCGGCTTTGGCGAAGTTCTCGAAGCCTCTTTTTTCCTCGTCGTTGAGGGCGTGCTCTTTGCCTTTGAGGAAGTCGTCCCAGCGGGAGGGCGTCAACAGTTTGCGTTCAAAGGCGCCGATGGCCTTGCCGAAGTTGTCATAGTTGACGGGGTCGGCCTCGCCAGGGAAAGCGGCTTTGAAGGCTTCGACATAGCCGGGCATGGAGCTCAGCACTTTGACGACGAAGTCGGCGTCGGGCATGCCCATTTCCACAGGATTGAGGACGGGGCCTTTGGCTTGTTCCTCGACGTTGGGCGCGCGGCCATCCCAAAACTGGGCGATGTGCAGGGCGGCGTTGTAAGTGGTTGGGGAACTGCGACCGCCGAGGGTGCCGTCATGGCCCGGGGAAAAAGGCAGGTTGTCCTGGCCGTATGCGTCGAGCTTGTGACAGGAGTTGCAGGAGAGTTTCTGCCCCTTGGAGATGCGGTCCTCGTAATACAACATGCGTCCAAGGTTGATTTTGGCCTCGGTAAGTTCGTTGTCGCGCGCCGGCACTTCCGCCGGCAGCGGCGCGAACATCGGTTTGTAGGCATCCAGCATGCTCTGTGCGGAGAGCGTGCAGGGCAGAGGCAGGACTGCGAGGGCGAGGAGGAGGGGGGCTTTGAGGGTTTTGAGGGCTGTCATGGAATCGATTTTACTAGCTGCGCGCGTTGTCTGTGAATGGGGATACGTCGGGAAAGTGTGGATTCACACGGGAAAGTCAAACAGGCATGCTGCGCGCCAGGACCCGCGCATTTAAACCACGCGGGAGGCGTCGGGCAGCGGAACTCGCGCAAGACGAGCGGCATGCCGGCGTCTGGCTTTGAGTTTGCCGTCGCGGCGTGCCTGCGCGACGGTGCCACTGGCCGGACGCTTCCTCTTGCTCCCCCTCTCCTCATGCAATGGCTTGGCGCAGCAGCGCGGGGGGTCATCGAACACCCCGCAACGCCGTGCTGGTGTCGGCGATGAACTCGACCCCGCACAGCACGGGAGGAGCCTTGGAACCAGGGGCGGCGGTCAGGCGGATGCGCAGCTCGCCGCCGAACTCGATGCCTGGAAACTCGCGCACCAGCGTGCCGCCGGGGGTTTTCGCCTCACGGGCAAGGTCGAAATGCTCCAGCACCGTTTTGCCTTGAATGGCGACGCTGAACACGCGCTCGCCAGGCGGCAACGCTCCCGGGTCGGCAAAGTGCAGGCGCACGGTGTGGCGCATCACTGGAAAATCCTTTCGCAGCAAGGGCGCGGGCGGCGGCGGCGCGGGCACCGGTTTGCCCTCCTTTTTCAATTGTTCCAGCTTCTCCTTGTCCTTGGAGGAAAGCGGTTTGACCAGCCGCGGCTTCATGAGCGAGGGCAGAATGACGATCTCTCCCTCGCCGGTCAGACCCGAGGCGGCGACCCAGGGCTGACTCTCCCCCGCACCGGCCTGCGAACTGTGGCGGCGGAAGTAGGTGGCGTTTTCCGCCAGTCCTTCGACGCCAAGGCGCGGCGCATTGCCATCGCCCGCATGCGGATGCTCCAGCCAGAGCGTGCCGTCGCTGGCACGACGGTTGCCGGGCGCGCCGAAGTTGATACCGGCGCGCAGGACGCGGTCGCCCTGCTCGCCGTCGAGCCCAAACTGGCTGTAGGTCCACATTTCCATGTCCGGCATGTGAATGAGGGCCAGCGAGGTCTGGTTCTGATAGGCGCAGGAGCAGGTGCGGGTGTAGTCAGGCGCGTTGAGCACGCCATTGGCGACGACGAGATTCGAAGTGCAGCCGCTTTTGAAGCCGCCGATGTTGCCCGTGCCGCTCATGCTTTCCATGTCATAGAATCCGGCGGCGCCGCTGCGGAAGGTGAGCAGATGCTCGCTGGCGATGATGGTATTGCAACCGTAGGTGCGGTTCAACCGCCAAGGCTCCATCTTGCCAGTCAGCGGATTGAGCACGAGATGCGGCTCGCCGGTGAGCAGGTTGAAAGCGCCGCCGCTGCTGGAGTAAGAGTTCGCTCCAGTGAGGATCAACTCGTTGTGCAGGATGCAGGGGCCGGTGTGCTCGCGTTTGAGATCGGCCCAGCGCACCTTGCCATTCGCACCTTGATACGCCGCCATGCCGGTGCCGACTTCGGAGGATAGACGGTCGCTGGCCTTGGCGCCGGCCTGCAGAAGCACGTCGTGCGGCGCGGAGTAACCCAGCCAGGTGCCAAAGACGTCCTTCTCATGCTGCCACACCTGCTCTCCGGTGCGCGCGTCGTAGGCAACAATGCGGTAGTCCGCCGGCAGGTCCTGTCCGCGCCGCTTGAGCAGGTCCTCGGCATGTTTGGTGAGCTTGTCCAGGCAGTAAACGCGGCCGTTGCCGGCCACGATGCCGTTGTGCAGAAAACTATGCCGCGCCTTCACCCGCCAGAGTTCTTTGCCTGTGTGCCGGTCAAAGACGGCGAGACCGTCGCTGGCGGACAGATCCTCGATGCTCGACTCCGCCCGGCTTTTGGCCCCGCCGAGTTTGAGGCTGAAATGCGCGAAGTCATCGCCGCCGATGAGCAGGTCCTCAAGCACGCCGATGAAAGCCCACTGCGCGGGGTCGTCCTTGCTCTCCCGCAGGCGGACGGTGCGCCGCAACGCTCCCGAACGCGCGTCGAGCACCTGACACTCGCCTTTCAGAGCCATGTAAACCGCGTCGGCGGTCGCCACGAAGTTCGTGCCGCGCCCGTTGGCGCCTGGAATGTGCTTTTGGTTGTACTCGGTGCTAAGCGGATCGTCGAAGTAAGTCTCATTGTAATAGATGCCGTAGGTGCCCAGATCCCCGAAGTCATGCTTCCACAGCACGCGGCCGGTGTACACATCCCGCGCGCTGAGGCTGTTCATGCCCTCGATGAAAAGCCGCCCTCCCACCACCTGCTCCGGCGGGCCATGGCCATGACGCGGCAGCACGTCCAGGTTAGAACTGCCGCCAAACCACAACACGCCCAGTGGCGCGCGCACGCGGGCGTCGTCAGACTTCACGGTGTTGCCAATGTCGCCATATTGATGCGTCCAGTCCGCCGCTCCGGGCAGCGCGCCCGCGCGCACGACTTCGCCATCCGCCGCCACCGCCCCCTCCAGTTTTTCGACGGGCGGTTTCAAATCTCCATTGACGTGCAGCACCCCGCCATAGGGCCGCACCGAGGCATAGGCAGCTTGCATCATTGCCGCCTCCCCCGCCCGCTCCACCATCGAGCCTCCGATCACCACCAGCGGCGCGATGTAAGGCGGCGCCTGGAAGGACACCGGGTCGCCCTCATGAAACGTCACGCGCTTCCCGTAAAGCCCGCGCGCGTCATACTCGCGGCGCAGCGCCTCCACTTTGGCCGCCTCCGGTTCCACCACCGTGAGCTGCATCTCCGACTCCGCCAGCAGCGCGTCCGCCAGCCCGCTGTCATCGGTGCCAAAGATCAAGACGTGCCCGCCTTTGTCCTCCACTCCCGCGAGCAAACGCCGCGCCGTCTCGCGCGCCACCGGCGGCACTGCTGGCGCGCTCTTCGCCTTCGCAACAAGCACTCCCGGCCCTTTCTCCGTGCCATGCACGAGGATGCGCCCGTCCAGCGTCACCGCGATGAGCTTGCCCTGCGCCGCCAGCAGCCGCCCCACCTCCCCCTTCAACGGCAGCGTCCATGCCACACGCGGTTTGCCGTCTTTTTTCTCCGGCAATTCGATGGCCGTCAGCTTGTCCTTCCCGGCGGCATAAAGATGACCGCCGGCTTTGATCAAATCACCCGAGGCATCGGCTTCGATTTCCCAGTAAATTTTTTCGCTCGTCCCCAGTTCGCGCACCACGGGCTTTTTGCTCTTCGACACCGCCGCCGCGTAATAACGCCCGCCAAACAACACCGGCTCGTTCATCTCCGATTTGCCGGCCTTGCCCGTCTTCATATCATAGACCTTCACACCGCGCTCGCGGGTGTGGACAAAAAAGAACTCCTCGTTGGCAATCACGAACGACCCGCCGTTGCCCTTGCCGCCTTCATTGAGGTGGAAGAATTTCAACTCGCCTGTGGCACGGTCAAAGGCCGCCGGCACCGAGCGCCCGCCGGGCACCAGCAGCGTGTCCTGCGTCGCCACCAGCGCGCCCTGGGGTGCCACGCCCGCAAACGACGAGGCGCTGTGCGGCTGTTTGATGAAGTCCGCCCCGGTGCCGTCATTCACCCACGCCACCTTCCCCGTCTCCACCTCCAGCGCATAGATGAAGGTGCCCATGAACGGCCAGATGCTCGCCGCGAAATACACCTTGCCATCACGGATCACCGGACCGCCACGTGCCGGCCAGGCCGAGGTGAGACGGCGGTTGCCCAACGCCTTGCGCGCGGATGGAGCCCCTTGGAAGGACCACAGCAGTTTCCCCTCGCCGGCCGTCACACAGTACAAAAAGCCGTCGTCGCTGGCAAAGATCACTTTGCCGTCATGACAGGCTGGCGGCAGCCGCACTGGACCGCCGGTGAAAAAAGTCCACACCTCCTCGCCCGTGTCCAGATCCAGCGCCACCACCTTGTCGCGATCATTGAAACCGATGAACAGTTTATTGCCCAACACCACGGGCTCAAATACACGGTCGTATGGCATCAAATCATGGTTGAGCGGATCATCCCACACCTGCTCCCGCTCGCCGTAGGCACGTTCCCACATCAGCGTCAAGTTCGCGGGCAAACCCGCCTCAGAGGCAGCGGAGCGTCCGGCGTCAAAACGCCACTGCGGCCAGTCCGCGGCGGCGGCTAGCGTGGAGGAAAGAAGGATGGATAACAACAAGCGTCGCATGCGAGCTTGATGAACGCGGCAGCAAAGGGCCACTTTGCAAGCGGTTTGGACTTGCGGACACAGAACTGAAACTCTGCCTGCACCTGGATGCGCCAAGGGTGCTCAGACCAGCACCCGCCCAACGCAAAATTTCAGATCCGGTCTTCAATCCGCCGACATCCAGGAAGGCGGTGCGGAAGCTTAGGCAAGGACGCCCTTCACCATCCTGCCATGCACGTCGGTGAGACGGAAGTCGCGGCCGGCGTGGCGGCAGGTCAGGCGCTCGTGCTCAAGGCCGAGGAGGTGAAGCATCGTAGCCTGAAGGTCGTGGATGTGGATTTTTTCCTCGACAGCTTCGTAGCCGAGGTCATCGGTCGCGCGGTGGCTGTGGCCGGCTTTGACGCCGCCGCCCGCCATCCAAAATATAAAACCTTTGTGATTGTGGTCGCGGCCGTCGCCGCCCTGGGCGTGCGGGGTGCGGCCAAACTCGCCCGCCCACACCACCAGCGTGTCCTTGAGCAGGTCGCGCTGCTTCAGATCGCCAAGCAGTACGGCAATGGGCGGGTCCACGGCGGCGGCATTGGCCTCATGGCCGGCGGCGACACCCAAGTGCTGCTCCCAATTGCCGCCCGTCACTTCGACAAAGCGCACGCCCTCCTCGCAGAGCCGCCGCGCCATCAGGCACTTGCGGCCGAAGTCGTCGGGGCTGCTGTCAAACCGACCCCCGCCTCCGCCACTGCCGCGTCCACCCCGGCTGCTGCCGCCATCACTGATGCATAGAGCGCCTTGGTGGCCGCGCTTTCTTTGGACAGGTCCAGCACATCCGGCATCTCCATCTGCATTTTGAAGGCCAGCTCAAACGACTCGATGACGCCTTCGACCTCTGGGTTCACCACATCGCCGGCGGGAGAGCGTTTGTGATATGGAGGAGGCATTCATGGCGTTTGCTGGCGAGATTCTACACCGCCTTACCTTTTGAGAAGATGAACTGGCTGAACAAATTGGGCATGGATTTTGAACAGATCTTCTCTGAACATCCCATATCGGTTACCTGTGCAGGCTCCCGGGCGCAGTGACATGTCACCAAGCATCGCATCAAAGCTTGGTTGTGCTGAGGTGGTCGCCAGCTAGAAATTTGCACTTGCGTTTTGAACGTCAGTCCTTTTCCAACCCCGCCTCACCATGCGCCTTCTCCTTGTCGAAGACTCCGCCCGCCTGCGCCAGCCGGTGGTGAAGGCGCTCAAGGCCTCCGGCTACGCGGTGGATGCGACCGGTGATGGCGAGGAGGGCTGGCAGATGACTCAGGATCATGACTACGATGTGGTCATTCTTGACATCATGCTGCCGGGCATGGACGGGCGTGAAATCCTGCGGCGGATGCGCTCAGCCGGGAACGAGACCCCGGTGCTGTTCCTGACGGCGAAGGATGCGATTGAGGATCGTGTGGCCGGGCTTCGACTCGGGGCCGATGATTATCTGACCAAGTCCTTCGCCATTGAGGAGCTGCTGGCCCGGGTGGAAGCCCTGGGGCGGAGAAAGTATGCGCGGCGTTCCCCCGTGTTGACCGTCGGCGATTTGGAGTTGGATCAGGCGGCAAAGACGGTGCGCCGCGGCGGACGCGACATCGCCCTGCCGCCCCAGCTTTTCGCGCTGCTGGAGTATCTGCTGCTGCGCAAAGGCCACGTCGTTTCGCGCACGGAGATCGAGGAGCACATCTACGACGAGATGGTGTCGCCGATGAGCAATGTGGTGGACACTGCCGTGTGCGCTTTGCGGCGTGCCATCGCCTTCACAGACAAGAGTCCGCCGATCATCCACACGCGGCGCGGCATGGGTTACGTCATTCTGGAGCCGAGATGAAAAGCATTCGCGCCCAGCTTCTCGGATGGCTGTTGCCCGGCTTTGTCGTGGTCTGTGCCGCAGCGATCCTGGGGGTGTGGTTGTCGGCAAAAAAAGCCGCCGAGGCAGACCTTGATGCTCGCCTGGCCAGGCTCGCAGGCGCGGCCCGCCTGGCCCTGCGCAATCAAGCCGCCGCAGGTCCCGTGGCGGCAAGGGCTCCAGGATTGCGGGCCTTTCTCGCCAAGGAGGAATTCCAATCACCGGGCCAGTATTTTCAGCTATGGGACGCTTCGGGCGAGTCGGAGCGCCGTTCTCCCAACCTCGGCAGCATGGACCTGCCCCGGCCACAGGCACTAACACGCGATGCCATTCGCTACGACGGCCTGCTGGCCAATGGCGACCGGGTCCGCCTCAGCGCCATGCAGCTTCCGCAGAGTGGCGGCCATCCGCCGCTGACTTTTGCCGTGGCGCAAAGCCGGATGGAGGGAGATGCCCGACTGCGCCAGCTTCTAACCGATCTGATTCTTGGCGGCGTGGCGTGCTGTGTCGTGCTCTGCCTGCTGCTGGTGCTGGCCCTGCGCTTTGCCCTGCGTCCGCTGGCCCGCGTGGGCGAGCAGGCGGCGTCGATCGGGACCGCTTCCCTGCATGAACGCTTTGCGGTGGAGACGCTGCCAGGTGAGATCCAGCCCATCGTCGCGCGTTTGAACGACCTCATGGCCCGGCTGGAGGAAGGTTTCGAGCGCGAGCGACGCTTCAGCGGCTATCTGGCGCACGAACTGCGCACGCCGCTGGCAGCCATTCGCTCGACGAGCGAGGTGGCGCTGAAATGGCCTGAGCAGGCCTCGCCTGATGACCACGCTGAAATCGCCCAGCTTGCCGCACGCTTGCAGCAGACGGTGGACGGCCTGCTTGCGCTTGCCCGGGCGGAAACCTTGTCCGCGGAGATCGTGCGTGAGGAAGTGGCCCTGCGCCCGCTGGTCGGGGAGTGCGTCGCCCTTCATGCCGAGCGAGCACTCGAACGCGAGGTCACGATCCTCGCGCAACTCGACGCTGCCGGCGTGCTGCAAACCGATGCCCGGCTGCTGCGCATCATTGTGACCAACCTGATCGCCAACGCCGTGGAGTACGCACCTTCAGGCAGCGCCGTGAAACTCAGCTGCGGCACCACCGACCGGCTGTTGGAAGTGACCAACGCCGCCCCATCGCTCACGACGGAGGATGTCCCGCGTCTTTTTGAGCGACTCTGGCGCAAGGACGCCGCGCGCAGCGATGACTCGCATGCCGGCCTCGGTCTTTCGCTCGCACAAAGCTGCGCCCAGGCCCTTGGCCTGACCCTGGCCGCCGAACTGGACGCCTCTGGGCGGTTGACCGTTTCGCTCGCCGCGCGGTAGAAGTAGGCGCGTTGGCCACAACGCGGGAGGTGCGAGGACACTGGCGAGTGGATAACCGTTCTCTGACAACGCGCCTGCCTCTCAATCCGTTTCGCCGCACGAAAAAACGGCATCTGCTCATGTGCTGAAGCCAGAATGTCAGCCATGCAACGAAATCTTGCCCTATTCGCACACTCACTGGTCCGCACCGCCCTTGTCCCCATGCTCTCGCTGGCGCAGGAGACACGTCCCGATGGTGAAAGCCTGCCCAACAGCGGCGCGGTGGAACTCAAGCCGACCCAGCCCAACGCGCCGGAAGGGTTTGAGGTCGCCAAGCCCGGCATCGCCCGCGGTGAGGTCGTTCCGTATTTCATGAATAATCCCGGCATTCCCAAATACTCGTGGCGCGGCACCGTTGGAAGGTGTAAGATAATCCTACCATGACCACCGTTTTATCTCAGAAGGGCCAGATCGTCCTGCCAAGCTCAGTGCGGCAGCGCCTCCGTTTGGAGGCCGGCCAGGACTTTGAAGTATGGATTGAGGACGAGGACACCATCCTGCTCCGGCGCATCAGCCGCCGCCCCAACGAAGGCCTGGTGGATCACCTGTTGTCCTGTCCGTTCCCGCTCGTGCTTCCTCCGCGTGACAAAACCCCCGTTCGTCCAGTCTCGCTGTGAGCTTTCTCGTCGATACCAATGTTCTGAGCGAGTTGGCCAAACCCAAACCGGACGCCAAAGTGGTGGTGTGGCTTCGTGACAATGAACCCAAACTCTATGTCAGCAGCATTTCCATTGGCGAACTGCGAAAAGGAGTCGAAAGCCTGCCGACGGGAAAACGCAAGGCTGGCCTCCACACATGGCTCTCCGGCATCTGTCAGAGAATGGAAGGCCGTGTGCTCAGTTTCAACACCTCCACCGCCCACGTCTGGGGGCAACTGGTTGCGCGTTGGGAGAAGTCCGGCCACACCGTGCCCGCACTCGACAGCCAGTTGGCTGCAACGGCATCGCGCCATGGATTGACGATGGTGACCAGAAACGTGGATGACTTCAAGTACACCGGGTTGAAGGTGCTAAATCCGTTCCAAGAGTAACTTTTCCCAGTCTCAACGTTGAACTCGCCCTCAGCGGCGCACTTCAGAGATCACTGCGTCACAAAAATAATCTTCCGCCGCTCATCTTCTGCTCATCTTCGCAGTGCAGGATGGGCGCATGAACCGGCTCTTCAATTTTCTTCCAGCACTTGCAGTCCTGTCAGGCACTGCCGCCATGGCCCAATCACGGCCTGTGCCAGCGCTCGATGAGGCGTTCAAGCGGGTGGATGCGAACAAGGATTCAAAGCTCGACGCGCAGGAGTTTTCGAGATTCATCGAGCGTTCGCGCTCGATGAGCGGCGCAAATTCCGTGGAAGTCTTTGGGAAGCTCGATGTAAACAAAGATGGGGTGCTCACGGCGGAGGAGTTCAGAGGGATCGCGGGGCTCACTCGCGGAGCCCCTTCACCACCGACTCCAACACCGGAGGCGCCGCCAATGAAGCCGGAGCCACCTGCCACGAAGTCCGAGCCCGAGCCCGAGCCGAACACTGCCGATGGCATCGCCTTCTTCGAAAAGAAGATCCGGCCCGTACTGGTGAAGTCGTGCTACGAGTGCCACTCCGCCGAGGCGGACAAAATCAAAGGTGGGCTGGCGCTCGACACGCGCGAGGGGTTGCGGCTTGGCGGCGACAGCGGGCCTGCGGTGGTGCCGGGCGACCTCAAGGCGAGCCTGCTCATCGAGGCCGTTCGCTACCACAACAAGGACTTTGCCATGCCGCCGCAGAAGTCCGGCGGCAAGCTGCCTGACGCGGTGATTCAGGACTTCGAGCAATGGGTGCAAATGGGTGCGCCCGATCCGCGCGACGGCGCGGCGACGGTCGTCAACAAGCAGGAGGCCTGGAAAACGGCAAAGGACTGGTGGGCCTGGCAACCGCCGAAGAAATCGCCTGTCCCGGAGGTCCAAGACACGGCCTGGCCGAGGAATGACGTGGATCGCTTTGTCCTTTCCGCATTGGAGCTGAAGGGCATGCAACCGGTGGGCGACGCCGACAAACTCACGCTGCTGCGGCGCGTCACCTTTGATCTCACCGGACTGCCGCCCACTCCGCAGGAGGTCAGCGCGTTTTTCAATGACACCTCAGCCGATGCCTTCAAGAAAGTGGTGGACCGCCTGCTCGACTCCCCGCACTTCGGGGAACGCTTCGGCCGTCACTGGCTGGATGTGGCGCGTTACGCGGAGAGCACGGGCAAGGACATCAACCTCGCCTTCCCGCACGCCTGGCGGTATCGAAATTACGTCATTGCGGCATTCAACCAGGACAAGCCTTATGACCAGTTCCTGCGCGAACAACTGGCGGGCGACCTGCTGCCCGCGAAGAATGACGTGCAGCGCGCCGAACAACTCATCGCCACCGGATTTCTGGCGCTGGGAACCAAGAGCGTCAACGAAGCCAATCCACGCCAGTTCGCCCTCGATCTCGCCGATGAGCAGATTGATGCCGTGACGCAGGCCTTCCTCGGCGTCACCGCCGCCTGCGCGCGCTGCCACGATCACAAATTCGATCCCATCACCCAACGTGAGTACTACTCGCTGGCGGGCATCTTCCTCTCAACCGACACCCGCTACGGCACCTTCTTTGCCGCACAAAATCGCAGTGCAGCCAAGCTGATCGAACTGCCCCAAGGAGCGCGTGAGCCGGTGCCAGCCCAGGTGCTCACGTCCGAGGAAAGGCGGCGCAAACAGGCGGAACTGGATAAGCTGACCCGCGAGGCGGACGACCTGGCCGCCGCCACGTTCGGCCAGCCGATGCGCAGCTTGGGGGGTCGTGAGCCACGCAACGCGCAGTTGCTGCTGCTGCTGCGCATGAACCAGATCGGCCTGCTGGAAGCGGAACTGGCGTCTTATGACGAAAGAGGCAACCCGCGGCCGCTGGCCATGGGCGTGCTCGATCAGCCCACCCGACGCGAGGAAAACCGGACGCGCCGGAAGGAGACTCCGCGCTACGGGTCGAGCACCCCGCAGCAGGCCATCGCCTCCCGTTATCTCGAGCGCGACGGCCGCTTTGCCCGGCCACCGGAGTTCCAGGTCATCACCGAATCACCGGTCTTCGCGCGCGGCGAAGTGGACCTGCCGGGTGAAAAGGTGCCGCGCGGTTTCCTTTCCCTGCTCACGCATGAGACAGCGCCCCCAATCCCCGCGAACAGCAGCGGAAGGCGTGAACTGGCCGAGTGGATGCTGGCGGACAGTCATCCGCTCACCGCCCGCGTGATGGCAAACCGCGTCTGGCAGTGGCTGTTCGGACAGGGCCTGGTGAACACGCCGGACAACTTCGGCACCACTGGCGGCAAACCCGCCAACCAGGCACTGCTCGACACGCTGGCCGTGAAGTTCCGCGAAAGCGGCTGGTCGGTGAAAAGCCTCGTGCGCGAAATCGTCCTCAGCCGCGCCTACCAGCTCGCCTCAGATTATGACGAGAAGAACTTCACCGCCGATCCCGAAAACGAACTGGTGTGGCGGATGAACAAGCGTCGCCTCGACGCCGAGTCCATGCGCGATGCCATCCTTGCGGTCTCCGGCCAGCTTGACTCCAAGCCGCAGTGGGGTTCCCCCATCGCCGAGCGCGGCGAGGGTCCCATCGGCGTGTTTCAGCAGTTCCCTGGTGCGGGTGTGCCCGAGGAGCAGCTCGTGGAAGCCGGCACGCTCAGCCTCGCGCGCTCCGTTTATCTGCCCATTGCCCGCAGCATGGTGCCGGACGCGCTCGCCGTGTTCGACTTCGCCGAGCCGGGTTTTGTGAGTGGTCGGCGGGAGGTAACCAATGTGCCCGAGCAGGCGCTCTACATGCTGAATTCACCCATGCTTGCCACTGCCGCGCAAAAGCTGGCCGAGCGCGTGCTCGCCGCGCATCCATCAACGACCTCCCAGGCGCAGCGCGTGCAACACGCCTACGGCCTCGTCTTCTCCCGCTCCCCGAGTGAGGCGGAGCAGAAAGCCGCAGCGGACTTCTTCGCGAAGTTTCCAAGCCCTAACTCCGCAACCATCGTCTGGACCTCCTTCTGCCGCGCCCTCCTGGCGAGCGCTGAGTTCCGCTACCTGAACTAACCCCCTGTCTCTTCTTCAGATGACTGCCTCCACTTTCTTTGATCCTCGGTCACCACAATTCTGTCGCCGTGACATGTTTAAAACCCTTTCCAGCGGCTTTGGCTACCTTGCCTTTGCCAGCCTGGCCACGCAGGCCGTCCAGGCGGCAGCTGCACAGGGCGGTGTGCTCGCACCCAAGGCATCGCATTTTCCGGCGCGTGCCAAGCGTGTCATCTTTCTTTGCATGAGGGGCGGCCCTTCCCATGTGGACACTTTTGATTATAAGCCGCAGCTCAGCGCCAAAAGTGGTGCACCCGGCACACGACCCGGCACCAAGCTGCTCGGATCCAAGTGGCAGTTTGCCCAGCGCGGCAAAAGCGGCCTGTGGATTTCCGACCTCTTTCCCAAGGTCGCCGAGCACGCGGATGATCTCTGCCTCATCCGCTCCATGCAGACCGACCTGCCGGCGCATCCGCAGGCCTTTCTGCAACTGCACACCGGTTCCTTCCAGTTCGTCCGGCCCTCGCTCGGCGCCTGGACACTTTACGGTCTGGGCACGGAAAATGAAAACCTACCCGGTTTTGTCACCATCACTCCATCCGGCGCCTCCGGTGGCGCACAAAACTACGGCTCCTCGTTCCTGCCTGCCATTTATCAAGGCACCCGCATTGGCGTGGAAGGCAGGCCGCTCGCGGGCGCTGAAATCCGCAACCTCAAATCCCCGCTCGATCCCGCCGTGCAACGCGCCGAGCTGGACCTGGTGCAGACGCTCAACCGCGAGAGGCTCCGGCGCGACCGATTCAATCCCGCCGTGGAAGGCGTGATCGAAAGCTACGAACTGGCCTTCCGCATGCAGAGGGAAATGCCGCAGGTCATGGACCTCACGGGCGAGAGCGAGACGACCCAAAAGCTCTACGGTCTCGACAACGAGGCGACGGCCGACTTTGGCCGCAAGTGCCTGCTCGCCCGCCGCCTGGCGGAGGCGGGGGTGCGCTTCGTGGAAATCTCGCATGGCGATTGGGATCAGCACACCAACCTGACCTCCGCGCTCGGGGCCAACTGCCACTCCGTGGATCAACCCATCGCCGCGTTGCTCACCGATTTGAAGCAGCGCGATCTGTTGAAGGACACCCTGGTCATCTGGGGCGGCGAGTTTGGTCGCACCCCACACGCGCAGGGCAATGACGGTCGCGATCACAATAACAAGGCCTTCACCATGTGGATGGCCGGCGGCGGCGTGAAAGGCGGCCACGCCCACGGCGAGACCGACGACTACGGCTATGAAGCGGTGATCGACCCCGTGCACGTCCACGATCTCCATGCCACCATCCTGCACCTGCTCGGCCTCGATCACGAGCGCCTCACCTTCCGCTATGCCGGGCGAGATTTCCGGCTCACCGACGTGCACGGGCATGTGGTGAAGGGGGTATTGGCTGGAGGCGGAGAGTAAAGTTTCAAAATGTCCCACAGACTTAATGTCAGATTTGCGGGTGAGCTTCAAAAGTTCATTCAGGAACGAGTTGGGAAGTCAGGGCTTTGTGCCTCGACCAGCGAAATACATCCGCGACCTTGTGAGACGTGACTACGAGCGCGAAGAGCAGCGCAAAGTTGACTGGCTGCGGCATGAATTGAAGGCTGGAGCTGAGGCCCATGAGGCCGATTTTATTAAACTGGATGCGGAAAGACTGATCACCGAAGCCAAAGCACAAAAAAGAGACGTGGCAGCTAAGATTTCGGCGTTGAGATTGTCGAGGATCGTGTCGGCGCGCATCTCCTGGACCCAGTTGTTCTCGTCGCCGCTGGCGCCATGCAGCAGAGAGAGCACAGGGTATTTCTCTCCGTTCACATAGGACAGGCGGCACATGGAGAGTGGCGCGAAAGGCGCCTCCCCCGGTTGTGGATTCATACTCAAAAGGCACCACCTTGCCGCGAGCAAGGCCAAGCCGCGCGGCATCAAATCCGGCGGGAGCATCGAACTGGACCATTCCCGCCGACGCCGCCTATGGACAACTCCCCCTTGCCAAACCCCCATTCCAGCCTAACCCCTCGACACACCCCAGGGTGGTGCACTTTGCAGTGGCCGGTGACAATTGGGGAAATGTTGATCCCCGCATTTTGGCAGACGCGCTTATGCAGTGATGCAGGCTCACTCGTCAGAGTGCGCCTCCTCGTGCTTGGCACCCCCTTGGCCAGTCACTTTATAAATCAATAGGTCACCACGGAGAGTCCGGGGATGCGGTTGAAGTGGGCTGCGTTGCTGGTGACAAGGGACAGTTTGTGAGCGAGGGCAGCGGCGGCGATCCAAAGGTCATTGGCTCCGATGAGTTGATTTTGACTGCGCAGCATCCGGGTGGTCACGGAGTATTGATGGGCCGTTTCTTCGTTCATCTCCAGGATGTCAAAGCGGGCCAGCATCGCGGCGCAAGCAGGGTGCCGGATGTCGCCAAAACCCTCGGCAAACTCCCCGACAATGGTCCACGACAGACAGGGGCGCGCGGTGGCTTCCATTTCCAGAAAATGATGCGCTTTGCCTCGGCCTTTGCGCATTTCTCGCTCAAGCTCAATGAGAAAACAGGTGTCGAACAGGAGGCTCTTCATGCCCAGGGGTGATCAGGTGCTTGGTCGGTCTGCTGGGCGTGATCGAGATAATCAATTACTCGCTTATCAGCTAGGGGCATGTCGGGCAGGGCCGCCAGCAGGCCCGCGCAGGTTTTTGCCTCTGTCTCCCATTGGGCGCGATGGATCACTTGAGAAAAGGAATCCGCAGGGCTGCGGCGTGCGGCCACGAGGCGTTGATACGCCTTGAGGTCAATAGAAATGGTTTTGGTTGCCATGCACAGTGCATACATGCACATGGGCGATTTTGCAAGAGCGAGTTCACTCCAAAAAGCGAAGTTCCGCGCCGGCGAAGAGCGCCAGACAGAAGCGCCTCCAGACCTGCCAGCACAAAGCGGTCCATGTCCCCGCGCGGCCAGTCCGCAGTTCGAACGCGGATTGATCAGGTCGCAGAGCATTCTGAGCCGATGCCTGAGAGCATAGGGTCCCGGCAGCGGCGGTGCGCACAAAAGGAAGGCGCGTGTTCATGATGCGCTGCTTTACCGCAGCCCACCTTTTGAGAAGATGAGCGGCGGAAAAACATGCGACCTTCTGTCTAATGTGAACGCATGACACCTGAAAAAGACCCATGCCACTTCCGTGCTGCCTTGGATGACCACACTCGGATTGACGGTTTGATTTAAGTCATATCCTGCAAAGTTGATAAAAAATCTCTCGCGTTGCTGGCATCCTTCCTGATGGCGGCACGCAAGGCCTCAATGCCATCGAAACGCTGTTCGTCCCGCAAACGCGCCTCCAGGCGCACTTCGATTTCGCGGCCATACAAATCACCGGACCAATCCAGCAGATGCGCCTCCAGCGTGAGACAGCCCTCGTTTTCCACCGTCGGGCGATGGCCAAGATTGCAAACGGCGGGCAACCAGACGCCCTCCACCTCCACCCGGCAGGCATAGACACCAGGGGGCGGATGCACCTCGGTTTCGAGTGCGACATTGGCGGTGGGAAAATCCAGTTGGCGGCCAAGCTGGCGGCCCTGCGCCACACGGCCCAGGTACCCGAAAGCGCGCCCGAGCAGCCGCCGTGCCGTGTCAAGATCGCCCGCGCGCACCGCCTCCCGCAGCCAGGTGCTGCTGACCACACGCTCCCCTTCCCGCACCGGCGGCACGCCATAAACGGCGAAGCCATGCCGCGCCCCGGCGTCCATCAACTGGTGCACATTGCCCGCGCGGTCGCGGCCAAAGGTCCAGGTGTAACCCACAGAGACGCAACCCAGCGCGCAGGAAGCGGCAAGACGATCCACGAAGTCCTCCGCATCCGTGGCCGCCATGGCGTGGTCAAAAGGCAGCGCCAACAAATGGCGGGCACCAAGCCCGGCGGCAAGCTTTTGCCGGTGCGCCAGGCTGCTCAGCCGCGGCGGCTCGCGCCCGGGGCTCAACACCGCCGCGGGATGCGGATCAAAGGTCATTAGCACCGCCGTGCCGTCATGCTGATGCGCATGCTCGGCGGCGGCGCGCACGACTTCTTGATGCCCCCGATGCAGGCCGTCAAAAACGCCAATGGCCAGAGCGACAGGACCGCGCAAAGCGGCGAGTTCATCGAGATGGGTCAGTCGGCTCATGCAAATCACAGCGCAATCAAGCCGCGCTCAGCAGTGGCCGCAACAACGCCTGTTCCGTCACCACGCCCGCCGCCTCCCCATTGCCATCCAGCACCAGGGCCACCATGCGGCCGCGTTTGCGCAGGCGTTGCAGGACCCGCAGCGCCGGTTCCTCCTCCTTGAACTGCTCCAGACTGCGCATGTGCTGGCGCACCAGTCGGTCCTCGGGCGGCTGCGGTCCGCATTGAGCCGGCTCGAACACCCCCACAAAATCACCCGTTTCACCCAGCACCGGCACCGCTTCCAGACCCCGGCTGCGCGCCAACTCCACCGCCACATGCACCGGCACATCGGGCGCCAGCGCCACGCTCCGGCTCAGCGGCACCATCAAATCCCGGACACGCAAGCGGCGGTAGTCCAGAACCCGACCGATCATCGCGCAAGCCGCGCTTGCAAGCTGCTCTTGGTAGGTGAGCCGCTTGGCCAGCGCCAGCAGGTCCTCGCGCGCCGCGGATTGGGTCGGCACCTCCCATGACTCGCCTTGCGGCACCCGCCGCAGCAAACCGCCAAAGACCGGACGAAAAAGCCCCACCACTTGCAGCACCGGCAGCGATCGCCGCAACATGCGGAAAGGATAGCGACGAAACAATTTTTTCGGCAGGATTTCCAGGCCCACCAGGAAGACCGGCAGCCCCAGCGCAAACGCCACCACGTAACCCCACCATCCGCAGCAGCCCACCAGCTTCCAGGCGATCACCAAAAACGCCGTCAGCGCCGTCACATGATTGGCGACCGTCACCGCCCCCAGCAGCGCGTCCCGGTCTTCGATCAACGGCAGCAGGCGCCGCGCACGCATGTCCCCCTCATTCGCCGCGTGCCGCACCCGCACCCGGCTCACTGCCAGCAACGCCGCCTCGCAACCCGCCAGGATGAACGACAAACTCACACCCGCCAGCACCAGCAGCGCAGTCATGACAGCGACTCCTCCTGCGGCGGTGGACTGAAACGCAGCTCGACCTGGCGCACCCGCGCGCCCGACATGCGACGCGCCTTCAAAACCGCCCCGCCCGCGCTGACCCGCTCGCCCGCCTTCGGCACATGCCCGAGCAGTTTAAAAACCAAGCCGCCCACCGTGTCGATGCCCTCCGCGCCCTCCGGCGTCAAATTGACCCCAATGGCGTCCGTGATGTGATCCAGGCGCGCGCCGCCGTCCAGCAGCCAGCGGCCCGGCTCCAATTCACGCACCTCCGCGTCCTCCCCCAGCCACGGCGCCGCCTCATGCAACAGCCAATCCGCGATTTCCTCCTGGCTGACCATGCCTTCCAGCCCGCCGTATTCATCCACCACCAGCACCACCGCTGACGCCTCGTGCAGATGGCGGTCCAGCGCCTCCAGCAGCGAGAAGGTCTCCGGCACAAAAACCGGCGGCCGCAGCATCTGCCGCCAGGGCGGACGCCCCTCCAGTTTCCACGCCAGCGTGTCCACCACCCCCTCCACCACATCCGGCGTCTCCCCATGCATCACCACAAAACGCTCCGGTGAGGTTTCCAGCGCCGCCGCCACTTTTTCATCAGGGTCCGTCGCGCAAGCAAGCGCCAGATCCACGCGCGGCACGATGGCGTCGCGCGCGTTCAATTCCTCAAAATCCATCACCTCACGAATCATCGCCGCCTCCTCCGCGGTCAGCACATGCTGCTCCTCCCGCATTTCCACCAGTGTCTCAAACTCGCCCCGGGTCAGTCCCGCGCGCCCCCGCGCCCCGCGCGGCACCACCCGGTTCAGCACCGCATCCGCCGTCTTCCCCGCCAAATGCACCAGCGGATCCAGCACCAGCCGTACCGGCACCAACAGACGGCTGGCTGTCACCAGCAATTCCGGCGCGCGCCGCACCGCATACAGCTTCGGCAGCGCGTCCCCGATCAAAACCGACCCCATGAACAACACACCGCCCGCCAGCCAGGGCGGCCACCCCAGCGCGCGCAGCGGCCCCATCACCAAATACAAACCCAGCAGAGCCAGCGCCAGATTCAAGGCCGCTGAAAGCAGCAGCGTCTGCTGCAACTGCGCAAACGGGTTTTGCCGGATTTTGCGCAGCCGCCTAGCCAGGCTCGACTCCGCCCCGCCCGAGTCCGCCCTCAGCCCGCCCCCCTCCAACTCGCGCACCGAGTGGATCGCAGTCTCCAGAGCCGACACCACCGCCAGCAGCAGCAGCAACGAGACATAAAGCAACCCCAGACCAATGTACGTCATGACAAAAAACCAGGGCCGCCAGCGCACGAACCGGGCCAACACAGCACCGCCCACGCCATCAACCCTCGATTCACCTTTGCCCGCCCTCCTGCGCGGTCAAGGCGCAACTGACCGCTTCAAATCTCATCCGGCGATCTCCCCCGTCAAATGCTCCCCAATCGCCAGGCAGGCTGTCGCCGCCGGACTCGGCGCGTTCAGCACATGCAGGACACGCTCCCGGCGCACCAGGGCAAAATCCTGCACCAACTCCCCCGCTGGCGACATCGCCTGCGCGCGCACTCCGGCGCCGCCGGGTTCGAGATCGCAGGACCGCAGCTCCGGCACCAATCGCTGCAACGCGCGGCAAAACCGCTCCCGGCTCAGCGACTGCGCGAGTTCCTGGGTGACCATGCGCGGATGCCGCGCCAAAAACCGCCACAGCCCGGAAAACGACAGCGCATCGAGCAGGTCGCGCGCATTGACATCGCGCAACCGGTAGCCCTCGCGGGCAAAAGCCAGCACCGCGTTTGGCCCGGCCTCGATCCCGCCTTGAATCAGCCGGGTGAAATGCACGCCGAGAAACGGGAACACGGGGTCCGGCACCGGATAAATCAGATGCCGCACCAGATGGCGCGCCTGCTGGCTCAGTTGATAGTACTCGCCGCGAAACGGCACAATGCGCGTCGTCCGTTTCTCACCTGCCAGCGCGCTGACACGATCACAATGCAAACCGGCGCAGTTCACCAGGAATGCACCGCTGACTTCACCACCGTCCGCGGTCGTCACCGTCCAGCCGTCCGCGTGTGGCCGCATCGCCTGCGCCGCGCTGTTGGTGCGAATCTCCACGTCCGCCTCCCGCAATTCGCGCGCCAGCGCGTCGCACACCGCGCGATAATCCACGATCCCCTCCTGCGGCACCTGCGCGCCGGCGATGGCGGCGGCATGAGGCTCGATGGCGCGCACCCCGGCGGCATCCAGGCGGCGCAAGCCTTGCAACCCGTTGGCCTGACCCCGCCGCAGCAGTTCCTCCAGCCGCGGCAGCTCCTCCTCCGCCGTCGCCACCACCACCTTGCCGCAGATGTCATGCGGAATCTCGTGCCGCCGGCAGTAGTCCGTCATCAACTCGACGCCGCGCACCGCCAGTCGAGCCTTCAACGATCCCGGCTTGTAATACAATCCGCAGTGCAGCACCCCGCTGTTGTGCGTGCTTTGATGCGCGCCCACCTCCGCCTCTTTCTCCAACAAGGTGAGCCGCGCCTGCGGGAAACGCGCCCGCAGTGCGCGCGCCGTGCCCAGCCCGACGAGACCGCCGCCGATGATGACAAAACTCCTCATGCCGTCTGCGCGGGCGGTTCCTTGTTTTCAGCCTCTTCTCCCGCATCCTTGCTCAGCAGCACCGCGATCACGGCGTCGCCCACGGTGTTCAAGGTGGACCGGCACATGTTGAGCAGGCGGTCCACCCCGATGATCAGCGCCAAACCCTCCACCGGCAGGCCCACGCTCGCCAGCACCATCACCAGCATCACCATGCTCGACCCCGGCACCGGCGCCGTGCCGATGCCGCCAATCAACGCCGTGCCGAAAAGAATGGCGTAATGTCCAGCCTGCAACTCCACGCCCAGCGCCTGCGCGATGAACACCACCGCCACCGACTGAAACAGCGCGCTGCCGTCCATGTTCACCGTCGTCGCCAGCGGCAGCACGAGCCGGCTGACCCGGCTGGGCACCTCAAGGTTCTTTTCGCAGCACTCAATGGTCAGCGGCAATGTCGCCGAGGATGACGAAGTGCTGAAACTCAGCGACAGCGCCGGCGCGATCCCGCGAAAAAAGTCGCGCGGCGACCGGCCCGCCGCCAGCTTGATCACAACCGAGTAAAACACGAACAGATGAAACGCCAGCGCGGCCACCACCACCGCCATGTACCGCCCCAGCGCCTCCAGCAGGCGCAGCACCTGGGACGGGTCATCGCCCGACAAAGCCACGATGGTGCCCGTCATCAGCGCGAACACGCCAAAGGGCGACAGCATCGCCACCGCGTGCGAAAGCCGGATGAACAGCGCGGCGGCGCTCTCACAGACCGCGATCAGCGGCTGCGCCTGCGCGCGCGGCATGTGCGCCAAGGTCGCGCCGATCAGCAAGGCCCCCAGCACCACTTGCAGCATGCGTCCATTGTCGCTGAACGCGCCCAGCAAATTGTCCGGCACCGCGTCCACGAGCACGCGCAGCGGCCCCGCGCTTTGTAATTCGCTCGCCTTCTCCCCCCGGCTGCCCACCTCGTCCGCGTAGGCGGCCAGCAATTGCTCCGCCGCCTCCCTCGGCAGCGCGTCGCCGGGACGCAGCGTCGCCGCGAACAACAAACCGGTCGCCACCGCCACCAGCATGGTGCCAATGAACCACAAAAACGCCCGCCCGCCCAGCCTCCCAAGCTGGCGGGGATCCCCCACCGAGGCGATGCCGCCAATCAACGAAAACACCACCATCGGCAGCGCCACCATTTTCAGCAGGTTCATGAAGATCACCCCCCAGGGGCTGACCCAATCCCGCGCCCACGGCTGCCAGCCCAGCCGCACCGCCAGCAGCCCAAATCCCGTACCCAGCGCCAGCCCCGCCAGCACCTGCCAATGCAGCCGCCGATACCACGGAGCGGCGGTGGAAGTGGAGGCGAGATGACTCATTAAACAAGGGCAGATTAAAGAACGGAGCAACACACCGTCCAATTCAAATCATGCCCGAAAAGTTCAGTGCCGCGCCGCAACATAAAAACGCGGCTTGCCCTGGAATATTCTCAGCGCTCCGCCAATTCCTCGCCGCTCCACGGACCGCGCTGGTCAACGAACCAGTGCTTGACCATCACCGCCTTGCCGAGCGGTTCCATCAAGTCTCGGTGAAAAAACTTTTCTCTTTGCCAGCGCGGGCTACTTTCAGCCATGAATTGCGGCACCTTAACCTGGGCGAATGTCTGCGCCATCCCCTGGCTGAAGGACATCCCGCCAGGATCGAGACCAACAAGCAGGCATGGTGATGTGCCCGGACTTCCCGCTTTGCATCAATGAAGAGGATGGGGACTGAATGCAGCCCGGCGCTCAACTCCGGCTGCCGGCATCTCTCCCATGGTGCTTGGCTCGATCACCGGCTGGCGCTGGTTCATCCCGAACAGGGCTGGCTGGCAGTGGCGGATTTGCATCTCGGCTACGCGCGGCGACGCCGCCAGGGCGGCTTCCTGATCCCCGACTGGGGCGGCGAAGAAATCGAAGACCGCCTGAGCGCGCTGCTCCTCAGCCATCAACCCCGCCGCTTGATTCTCGTCGGGGACATCGTGGACGGCGCTGGCAGCGTGGACGAGGGCCTCAAGGTGCTGGAGCGATTGCGCGCCCGCGTGCCGGAACTGTTGCTGCTCGCGGGCAATCATGACCGCCCCGCTCTCCGCCGCGCCGCCCGGTTTCTCGCCAGCCACGAGGAAACCGGTTTTATTTTCCATCACGGCCATCTGAATCCAGCTTGTCCCGCCGGTTCCATTGAAATCACTGGACACCACCATCCCGCCGTCCTGCTGCGCGACGGCGCCGGTCTTCGCCTCAAACTGCCCGCTTTGATCCGCGAACGCGACCCTGGCGGCAGCGCTGCCGAACGCTGGATTCTTCCCGCCCTCTCCCCTTGGGCCGCGGGTGGCGAGTATCATTCGCCATATGAGCGCCTCGCCACCTGGGCTTGCGCGCCCGGACGGGTCTGGCCGATGGCCGAACCATGACAAGGCCCCGCTTCAATCGCCCTCACGCCGCCGGCTCAATGATCGCGCTCATTGAGCCTTTGCTTTCCAGGAGACGCGGGTCGGCGCCATACTCGCGAATTTGCTCCACCCGCAACTCCGCCAGTTCCTTGTGCACGGTGGCCACGATCACCCGGCCCTCGCTGTTCACCTTGTCCGCCATAAGGAAGGCTGTCTCGATACTGTGGCCAAAAATCGCCCGCAACATCTCGATCACATAGTCGTAGGTGTGCTCGTCGTCATCCAGCAAAATGACATGGTAAGGCGGCTCCAATTCCGGCTCCGTCAGCACTTGTGTCTGCGGCTTGGCGGGCCGCGTGCGCGGCGCGGTCGGCGGACCGGCCATGCTGGGGCATGGGATCCTTTCAGTATTCAACTGGCTGCCGCGGGAACGCACGCGGGAATATCTCCTGTTTCCTGAAAATCGCAACCCAACCGCAACTCCGGCAGACGCCGGCTGCCGACGATTTCCACTTGCTCCTGCAGCAGCGCCTTTTCCGATGCCTCGGCGGCGCGGCAAAGCCAGGCAAACACCGACTGGTGCAGATGCATCAGCCGTTCGGTGAACACCACCGCCAGACAGCCATCCGCCAAACCGGGTTCGGGACCGAGCGCGGCGGTGTTGTGCCCCTCCAGCAACCAGGCCAGCATGCTGACCTCGGGCTTCAGGGGGCAAGGCAGCGCCTGCAAACCAACCGTCGCTTGATGCATGTCCTGGCGGATCAACGGCAGCAGGTAGTCGAGCGCCCGCCGGGTCGAGCTGAGCTCATCGCTGCCAGCCTCGGGCTCGACGATCTCGTCTTCCGCCGACAACCCCAGCGATTCAAAGGCAGACACACGGTTTGCCAGCCGCCATAGCACCGGCAGACGGGAGCAAAGTTCGCCGTAGGCCGCGCCCCAGAGCGGCAGTTCCCCGGAGAGCGACTGCAATTCCACGCTCACCAACTCGCGAGGCGACTGCATCAGCAGACCCAGCGCCGCCGCCAGCCGCCGCTCGAAACCGGCCTCGATCTCGCGCAGCGCCTCATCGGCAAGCTCCATCAGGATTTCCTGGCGTGCGATCTCCTCGCGATACTGCCGCGTGTCATGCGCGGTCAGCCCGTATTGACGCGCGTCCAGCGGCATGCCCGCCAGGGCCATCGCATGACCCATCTCCATGTCACGACAGCACTGCCAGGCCAGCATCCACTCCTTCTGCAAAGAACGCGTCTGGGTTGTGCAATCGTGCATGTGCTGCCGGCTGGCTTTGATCTGCTGCTTCATCTCATCCAGCGTCGGGCAGCCCTGCCCCTCCGCCTCCAGGCCGCAAAGCGGGCGGTGCGGATGCGCCAACCCGTCGAAATAACGCTGGATGTCAAAATGCGTGGCGTCGTTCTCGGCGTTTTTCTTCGCCGCCTCTCCCGCCGCCACCAGCCGAAACTGGCCCAAAGCCAAACCCAGATCCTGCTGATAATGCATCTGCGTCAGATGCCGTGAAATGTCGAAAAACCGGCGCACCATGTTGATCCCGGAGTTGCCCCCGGTGATCAATGCCTGCGTGTTATTGAGCAGCACGCGCTGCAAGCGCGCGGAGCCGGCCGGCAGCGCGGAGGCATCCGCCGCCGCACCTGCGCGCTCCATCTCGCGAATGCGCGCCTGCGGCAGGTTGTCCGGCAGACGCCCCTCTCGCAGCCCCTCCTCCAGGCGCTTCGCCATCCTTGCCTCGATCCCGGCCATGCCCGCTTTGCGCTTCAACAGTTCAGCGTAGCCTGCGCTGCCGAGTGAACGCGCGCCGGCCGCGTCACAGGCAAACATCACACGGCGCAAAGCCGGTCTGGTCACCAGTCGCGCCAATTGCAGCATCAGCCAGACCGGCAGCCGGGTGAGCCACAGGTAACCCGCCTTGATAGAGAGCAGCAACGGTTGCTGCCACCACGCCTTCTTCTTGCGTTTCCGGGAAAATCCCCTGCCAGCCACCACCTCGCACACATCGGGAGGCGTCACTCCCGCCCGTCTCGCTTGCAGCGCCGCACGCTCCAGCCAGTCAGTGACACCGCGCAGAACCCAGTAACACCTTCCCGCCAGGCCGCGCGGGGACTGCGCCAGACAGGCCGCCAAATCCGCCACCAACTGGCCCTTGTTGCAAACGCCGATCCAAGCCGCCCCCAAAATCAGCCGGTGCCTGCCGCCCAGCAGCGCGCCGGCAACACCTGCCGCCTCCAGACGCATTTCACTGCCGCTATCCAGGCACACCGCCACCGGCAGCGGAGCCCGCACCTGCGCCACCGCCACCGCCACGGTTTCAAACAACTCCGGCTGGTCGTTCGCCAGCAATTGCAAAGCATTGCCCGGCTTGCGCGGCTTCAGCCAAAAAGGCCGAAAAAACCACACCCACGTCACAAAACCCGCGCTTAGAACGGCGCTGTTTGCCAGATGCACCCCACTCCAACCTGGTTCCAAAATCCACCGCTCAAAGGCCCTCAACGAACCCGTGACCAGCAACCAAGCCGCCACGACCAGAAAACCCAAATAAAAAAAGGGCACTCCAAAAGCCAGGCAAGCCGACACCACCACCTGGATGCGGGTGCGCAAGGGCCAGCATGGCTGCTGGGAAGAGGATTCTTGGGAAGAACGCGCCATAAGACAATCAGAAATTATAGTTGTTATAATTATTATTGTAAAATAGAAATTAGCGCTTTGTAAGCCTTTTCTCATTGTCCGCAATTCACCCCTCACCCCCACGCCTCTCGCGAGCTTCGATTTTTCAAATTTCACCCCCCGCCTTGCATCCCCGCCCCCCCTCGCCGACATACCCAACCGACTTTCCCCCATGAAGCCTTACTACATCACCACCGCCATCGACTACACCAACGCCCCGCCCCACATCGGCCACGCGTATGAAAAGGTGCTGGCGGACGTGATGGCGCGCTTCCAGCGGCTCAACGGACGCGAAGTCTATTTCCTCACCGGCGTCGATCAGCACGGCCAGAAAGTGCAAAAAAGCGCCGACGCCGCCGGTCTCAGCCCGCAGGATTTCGTCACCGGCATCACCGCCCATTTCCTCGCCCTTTGGGACAAACTTAACGTCCGTTACGATGGCTGGGCCGCCACCACCGATGACCGCCACAAACGCGTCGTCCAGGCCATGCTGCAAAAACTCCACGACTGCGGCCAGCTTTACAAAAAGAGCTACGCCGGTTTCTACTCCGTCCGCCAGGAGCAGTTCCTTACCGACAAAGAGCGCGGCCCCGATGGCGTCTTCGGCGAGGAATGGGGCGAGGTGGTCGAGATCGAAGAGGAAAACTGGTACTTCAAACTCTCCGAGCACGTTGATTGGTTGCTGGGCTTCATCCGCAGCCACCCGGACTTCATCACCCCCGCCTTCCGCGCCAACGACGTGCTGAACGCCCTGGAAACCTCCGGCGGCCAGGATCTCTGCATCAGCCGCCCCGCCGCCCGCCTCTCCTGGGGCATCCCCCTGCCCTTCGACCCCGCCTTTGTCAACTACGTCTGGTTTGACGCCCTCACCAACTACATCAGCTTCGCCGGCTACCTTGCCGACGAGTGCGGCAACCAGGGCCTGCCCGACTTCGACCGTCTCTGGCCCGCCGACGCCGAGATCATCGGCAAGGACATCCTCGTCCCCGCCCATGCGATTTACTGGATGACCATGCTGCGCGCCCTCGGTTTCACCGACGACCAGATGCCCAAGCTCATTGTCCATGGTTGGTGGAACGTCAAAGGCGCCAAGATGAGCAAAAGCCTCGGCAACGTCATCGACCCCAACGCCCTCGCCGACAAACTCACCCCCGACGGCCTGCGCTATTACCTGATGCGCGACATCGCCACCGGCTACGACGCTGATTTCAGCGACGAGCGCATCCTCATGTCTTACAACAAGGAACTCGCCGGCGGCCTCGGCAACCTGCTCAACCGCACGCTCAACATGGCGCACAAATACCGCGCCGGAAAACTCGCCACCAGCACAGGCTATGACGACGATGAAAACCGCGCCCTGCGGGAGACCGTCGCCGCCGCCCCCGCCGCCTACGCGGAGAAAATGAACGCCTGGGACATCCACGAAGGCATCGCCGCCGTCTGGAAGATCGTCACCCACGCCAACCAGTTCGTGGACAGCACCCAGCCCTTCAAACTCGCCAAAGACCCCGCGCAAGCCGCGCGGCTCGACAGCGTCCTGCACCACCTCGCCGAGGCGCTCACCCACGTCAGCATCCTGCTCAGTCCCATCATCCCCACCGCCGCCGTCGAGATGCAAAAGCAGCTCGGCTGGACCTGTCCCCCCGCTTTCCAGCTCAAAGACCTCGCCTGGGGTCAGCTCCCCGACGGTCACCAACTCGGCACCCCCGTGCCGCTGTTCCCGCGCCTGGAAGTGGTCGAGGAGTCATAACGGAGCGCGGGGGCCCCCACCCGCATCCAAATCCCTCCACCAAAACCCCTTTGGAAATTGCGGATTTCCAATTCCCTCACTCTACCAGCCGTCGAAATGGGCAGCACAAAGGGAAGAATCCTGAATGCAGTGTTGCGTGGCAAGACGCGGCAGCGTCTTGGAGTGCGGTGGCAGAGCGCAGCGGCGACACCGCTTTGGTTCGCGGCCATGTGCCAAGGATCTCTCACTGGAGGCAGCAGAGAAACATATCTGCAAGTAACACTCAAATCCCGTTCATCCTGCCATCCTGTCTCAAAAGTCAGCCCAACCTGCCTTTCATCGGCGGTTTTTGCCACCAGCGTGAGTGAGTGAGCAACCGCGCTCGAAAAGCGGCGTCACAACCGCCGCACTCCAAGACGCCAAACGCCTGCGTGGGTTTCAGTTCCCCTTCTTCCCAATTCCGTAACGCACCTGCTTCCCGGATGAACCGGCAATTCCCGCTTGCCGGAAAATGAGTTTCCAACGAAACTACATTCGTATGGCAACAGCGTTAATATCACCCAAATATCAAATCGTCATCCCAAAGGAGATTCGCAAGTCGATGAATCTCAAACCGGGGCAGCGCCTGACACTACTTGAAAAAGACGGGCGGATTGAAGTCCGTCCCCTTCTTTCCCCGGAGCAGTTCATCGGATTTTTGAAGGGAAAAACCAGAGCGCCTTTTGAACGGGAAAAACAAGACCGGCCGCTGCCATGACCACGGTCTGCCTCGATAGTTCAGGCTGGATTGAAATGGCCCTCGATGGCGCAAACGCGAAAAAATTCGCCAAGTGCCTGACCGGCGGTTCAACGCTGGTTGTCTCGGCGATCAGCCTTTACGAAATCGCCAAATACGTGACGCGCGAGTCTGGAGAAGCCGTTGCGGAGGAAATGATCACCTTCATCAGCCAATATCCCGTCGTCGAGGTGACCCGCGACATCACCCTTTCCGCTTCCGGGCTGTCAGTCAGGCATCGGCTTGCCATGGCCGACTCCCTCATTTACGCCACCGCGCTTGCCCACAACGCCACGCTGTGGACTCAGGACGAGGACTTCAAAGGCCTGCCCAACGTCAAATGCATCCCCAAGAGCCAACCTTGATAGGGGATGACAACTGAGCCAGTGGCAGAAACTCCCAATGCCTCGTTTTGGCAAACGAGCCTACTGGGCGCGATGTAGGCGCATTCGCCAGAATGCGATGGTTTTGCAACGGCTCCATATCGCCGAGGTTCAAGGCTCCAGCATGGCGCGGGCTTCGGCGCGAACGGCGTCGCGCAGTTTTTTGGGGGAAAGGACTTGAGCGTGGCGGCCAAAGCCGAGCACCCAGCGGGTGATCTCCTCCAGGCCGGCCAATTCGGCGCGGAACTCGATCTCACGGGTGTCCGCTTTCATGGGCGTGATGCTCTGGCTCGGGTGCCACTGGCGTTCCGCCACATAACGCCCGGCCCAGCCGGTGAAGCGGATGCGCACCTCGAAACGCTCCGCGTCCGGCACGTAGCTCCACACCCCGAAACCGCTGCTCAGGTATTCGCGCGCGCTGAACCTCGGATCGCGTTCAAAGCGGGTCCGCAGGCTGGCAAGTCGGCTCATGCGTTGCAGGGCAAACGTGCGCAGTTCCTTTCGGGCCAGATCATGACCCATGAGATACCAGCCGCTTTGAAGCTGCCCCACATGGTAGGGCTGCACATGGCGGTGCTCTTTCCGGCTGCCTTCCAGCTTGTGGTAGTCGAACGTGACCTCCCTGTGGTTCATCACCGCCTCCAGCAGACTGGCAAAAATCCTCGTATCCGCTGCCAGCACTCCGGCGGCTTTCACGGAATACGCCTCATCCATGTCCTGCCAGTGCATCGTCACGGACTCCGGGCACGCTCTGGCGATCTTGTTGACACTCTCTGCCACGAGCTTTTGCAGCCGGGTGCCCCGCAGTGGCTCCAGTGCCTTCTGCGCCACAAACAGCGCCACCAGTTCCCCGCGTGAGAGCTGCATCGGGGCAAACTCGCTGACCGGGCGGCTAAAGCAATAGCCATGCCTCTTGTCGTCATACTCCAGCGGCAGGTTCTTCTGATTCCGCATGTGATCGAGATCGCGCTGGATGGTCTTGGGCGAGACCTCAATCTCCCGCGCGAGTGTCCGGCAGTTCGGATACTTGCCTGAGGCGATGATGCTGATGATGCGGCCGACGCGCCATTCCGCCACGCGGCTGACGCCCACCCGGCGTTTGGTGCTGGATTGTTTTGCCATGACGATCCCCAGATTAATTCGGAAAGGTTAAATAATAAACCACAAAATCATTCCAGTGTCGGTCAGTCTTTGTCCCACCCCCTGTGCGACGATGCGGATGATTCAAAACGAGCGGGGGAAGACTCACGTCACCCTCTACGCCAACAAACCAATCCACTCACCACTCACCACTCACCACTCACCACTCACTATTCACCCCCGCCAAACTCCGGCGGTCAAAGACACGCCGCTACAACCCACACCCCACCATGAACCCCAACCTCATCGACCTCACCTATATCCTCGACCGCAGCGGCTCCATGCAGTCCATGCAGGAGCCCGCCGTCGCCGCCTTCAACGATTTCCTCAAAGCCCAGCTTGATGTCCCTGGCGACGCCACCCTGACCCTCATTCAGTTCGACGATGCCTACGAAGTCCACGTCGAGGCCAAGCCGGTGCAGGAAGTACCGCAGCTCACCGCCGCCACTTACGTCCCGCGCGGCTCCACCGCCCTGCTCGACGCCATTGGCCGCGCCATCACCGACGCTGGCCGCCGCCTCAAAAAGCAGCCGGCGAAGAGGCAGCCCGCCAAAGTCATCTTCGCCATCTTCACCGATGGCTATGAAAACGCCTCCACCCGCTACACCGCGCGCCACATCAACGACCTCATCCGCCTGCACCGCGATGAAAAAGGCTGGGAGTTCTTGTTCCTCGCCGCCAACCAGGATGCCATCGCCACCGCCGCCTCCTTGAGCATGGACGCGCATGGCAGTGGCAATGTCCAATTTTCCAAAAGCGGCATCACCGCCACCGGCAGCGCCATGGCCCGCAAAGTGCGCGCGATGCGCATGAAATCCAGCGGCAGCATGGACGACCAAGCCCGGGAGGACGACGCCAAGAGCCTCAACGAAATCCTGCGGGAGGAGGAGGGGAAAGAGTGAATAGAGATTCAAGAGACAAGTTTTCAGTTTCAAGCCTCCCCTGACCCCTGATTACTTGATTACTCTTCAAACTTAACCCTGAACACTTGAAACCACGATGTGGCTCTGCACCCAACTCGGCTTCTTTTCCATCGTCCGCAAAAGCCCGGATGAAATCCACATCCGTGCCCGCTGCCGGGACGACCTCGACCACCTCAGCCGCGCCATCGGCCTGCCCGAACCCGTGGCATCCTATCCCGGTTCCGACTACCCCTGGCGCATCCTCTGCGACCGCACCGACCTCACCCGCGTCTTCGCCCTGCTGGCCGCCAGCATCACCTACGACAACTTCAAATCCGCCATCGCCCGCCACCCCGCGCAACGCGACAAACTCCCCGCCTACCACGACTTCCACCACCGCATGGTCGAGTGGCAGCAACGCCAGTGAAGGCGGACCAGAAAGATCGTTGTCCCGCCGCTACAAGGAATGGCAACGTCTCCGCCGCCTCAACGAACATCGGCATCCCCGTCGCTCATCAATCCTCTCTTCTCAGAACCAAGCACAAAGAACCTTCCAAAATCACAAAATGATCTTGCCATCAGTCTTTCATTTAGTTCAAATAAACAGATAATCACCGATGCCCGCCTACGCCCACACCGTCACCCGCCCAGATGGCAGCCCCGCGCCCAAAAGCGAATGGGAGCCGCTGGAGACGCATATCCAGGAGGTGGCGAAGGCCGCAGAAGAGTTCGCCGCCGCGTTTGCGGAGATAAAAATGCCTTATCTACCGTCGGCCTTCTTCAATGGCTGCATCGATTTCCTCCGCCGACAAAAATCGCTTCATCCGCCTGCGAATCACCTCATTCTCCCGAATAATCTCCTCAATCTCCGCCCGCCGCACAGCTTGAAGCGCCTGAGTCAGCAACTCTATCGCCACTTCCTCGGTCGTACGCCCAATCGCCGCCGCCCGTCTCTCCAACGCCATAATCAAACTGTCCGGGATGTCTCGAATAGTCAATGTTTTCATGGTATAGCTCTTGATGAGAGGCACTCGACGACCTGCCCCAGGAGAGGCAGATCGTCGGTGACTACTCTTTGCTTGCTCTTGTTTCAACCCGCTCCGCATCAACGGAGAAAAGCATCACCTCACACCGCTTTTGCATTCGATTGCTGGATTCGAACCAGCCACAGCCAGATTCCACTGAAACCTGCGGGCGGCGTGAGGGATGGCGCCTCGACGGTATCGGCGGAAAACATGCTGTCAAGGAATTCACTCTTTGCTTACTCTTGAAACTTTATTATTATATCCTGATATGACTTCGCCTTATCCTGTCGAATTCGAAATAAGCGGTCCTGCCGCAATGTTCACGCGCCCAGACACAGGTGCCGCGCCGATTTCGTATCCGGTACCGACTTGGTCGGCGTGCAAAGCGATATTTGAATCCGTTGCGCGAGGGTTCTTTGCCCGAGGCGGGCAGCCTGCTGCTTTCTTCTCAGCTACTGAGATTGAAATCTGGAAGCCTGTTCGGTTTGAGAAGTATGTTACCAATTACCGTGGACCGTTGCGGAAGGGTTCGCAGATTGAAAAAGAAGCATCGTATCAGCTTCCGGCCACGATTCTGGTAGATGTGTGTTTTCGCGTGAAAGGGCAGTGCGTTCGAGTTCCGGGTACACCTGACGAGTCGAAAAATGCTCCTCATGCTTTGCAGGAGATGTTTAACCGGAGGCTTGCTCAGGGAAAAAGCAAGTATGCGCCGTGCCTTGGTTGGAAAGAGTTTGTTCCCGACTACTTCGGTCCGTATCGCAATCAAGGTGAAGGCGTTGGCGGATTTGAGCTTCAACGGGGCTACTTCGCTGAGTTGCCCGCCATGCTCATGTCAGCGTGGGATGCTCCTGCAAATGGACGCTATCAGCCGATCTTCCGCGCTTTGAAAATTCGGGAGGGCGTCTTGAGGTTCCCGCAAGCTCATGTGCGCAACGGTAAACTCGACTTCGACAAGGAGGCATCGAAATAGCCATGCTGTCAGAACTCTACCACATCGCCAAGAACCTGAGCCATCAGGGGCAGGAAAAACGCTTGGTCCACGCAGACTTCGGTGAACCGGGGCTTTCGACGAATGTAAATCTGCGGCTGCTATTGACTGAAGACGGCAAGATCGTCCGGCTTGAAGCGCTTCAGATTGCTGATGCCGCCAGCCTGTGGACTTTGAAAAAAGGCGGCTTCAGGTTCTTCCCAGCAGTGCGTATGCCAAACCCTCTCCTTGACCTATCGGTGGACGATCCTGTATGGAAGGCCTTAAAGAAACCCACGGTCGAAGCGCTTCGATCTCTGCTATCAAGCGGGAAAGACAAGGTTCAACCAGTGAATGTTCGATCAGAGCGCGAACAAGCGACCCGAATGATGAAGTGGGAGCACGACGATCAAGCAGCTGTTGGCCGCATTCAAGATTTTGCTGGTCAGTTCCTCGAACTGACAAAAGACGCGAAGACCTTTGCCTCGAAACTAGCGACCGCGCTCGAAGCTGCTTTGATCAGCACCACCGACGAAAGGCTGCTCAAGCCGCTACAAGCTCTTTTGTGCGGTGTGCTCAAGGAACCGAAGAACAAACCTCCAGAGGTAGAATTCAAGGTCCAGATCATCTTCGATTATGTCCCCAACCACGAAGTGGCCGGGTGCCTCTACAACCCAAGGACGAGGCAAGTGGTGCTCGAATGCCTTAATGCCGAAAAGACAGACGCACCCAAAAAAGGAAAAGCGTGTGAGCACGGTGTGCCGACAAACTGCGCATTTGAAGGCAGACCGATGTCTCTGCTTGAAGGCCCATATCCCGACTGGTCTGCGCAGCCCGTGATTGGAAAAGCATTCAAACCGTTCTCCAAGTTCTCAGATGCCCCCTGCAACTACCGCTACCATGTGGCGGATAGTGAGGGTTTCGTCATCGGTTCGGACACCGCCAAAGAACTGGTTGCCGCTGGCTGCACCATCACAAGCCCTGAATCACGGAACAAGACTTGGCGTTCCCTTCGAAACGGCAAGTTCGACATGCGCAATGGAAAAAAGATCGAAACCAGGGATGTGCTCATTGCTTATCCTACCTTCGATTGGAAGGAACTCGTTCCCGTCAGCATCTTTGGCAGACCCGATAGTGAAAAGAAATCCAGCGACGAATTGGATGAGGACGAAGTGGGTACACCCGCCACATCGCAAGCATTCAGCCAAGTGGCCGAAACCTTCATCAATGCCCTCGTGAGCGTGGTTCCAAAGTCCGATCTGGAACGCAAGTACATCAGGCTTCTGGTCTTGCGCGCCATTTCACCGGGGCAGGTTCAGCTCGCATATTCAGCCACTCCTACCTGCGGTCATTTCGCGACAGCCGTTCAGCATTGGGTCGCTTCGGAGAAGAATCTCCCGCCAAGGCTCGCTGTTCCATTGCCGTCGAAAAAGGCAGAAAGTGGCTTGGGTTGGTTCGCTCCCAATCTTTTGTTTCCAGATGATGCGATACACGTCTTTTCCCATCAGTGGATGCGAGGCGGCACTGAAAGCTCAAGGCTGCAAGCTCCATCAGTAGCCGCCATACTGGATGTGTTTCTACAACGCGAAGGAGTCTGGCAGGACACCGCCAGACAACTTTTGGAAACCCTTCTTCCACGAGTCGAACCTCTTCTTATCGGTGCAGGGAACATCCTTCACCGGCTCGACCGCCAAAATACCAGCGCATGGAGAGACTTCGCTCCCAAGACTGAGAGCGGGCAACCCGACAAGCGCAAACCTGACCCCCGCTATTATCTCGCCAAATCCCTGAGCCTTATCGGCACCCTGCTTCACGCACTCAACTCCACACCGAACCACTACATGAAAGAAACCGCCTACCTTGTTGGAAAACTGCTCGCCGCGATGGATGAGCTGCACAAATGCTACTGTGTCGCTGAACGCAAAGGCGACATCCCGCCGACACTGATCGGCAACGGACTACTCGGACGAGCTGCTGACTCCCCAGAAATGGCGTTCGATGAACTTTGCGAGCGAAGCAGGATATACCTCGGTTGGGCAAGATCTGTACAGCTTTCTGGAAAGGAAACGGAGGCTGTAAAGATCGCTGTCAATTCCGCCCGGAAACTACTGCGAATCGTCGAACCAATGGCGACCGAACTTCACGAGTCTGCGACACTGAAACAGCCCATGAACGCGGAAGGCAAGGCGCATCTGTTCCTGGGCTACCTATCGCCCGTATTGGGCGGCAAGAAGGAATCTGAAGAGGCCGCTACTGAATCTACACAACCCGAATAATCCATCATTTATCACACCATGAGCACCACCAATAACAACATTCCACGCGCCACCGGGCTACTCATCATCGAAGCTCGCAACTCCAACCCCAACGGCGATCCTGATCGTGAGAGTGATCCTCGGACACGCTCGCATGACGGACGAGGTGTCATCAGCGATGTGTCCTTCAAACGGAAGCTCCGCGAACTGATCCTTGCCAAACAGGGGCCTGTTTGGGCGCAGTTTAAGGCGGACATGAATCTGAGTGACGATGATTTCGGAATCCACGTTGACCAAGCGACGCGCACCAAGAGCAAAGCAACCCAAGGCGAAGGCGAAAAGAAGAGCCTTTCTGCGGGCCACTGGGATGTGAGGATCTTTGGCAGCACGAGTTTGGAGGAGGGTGATAACTTCATCCGCACAGGAGTCGTGCAGTTCGGTATCGGTGTGTCTGCGGCCAAAGTTCGCATACAACGAGACACCAACACAGTGAAGGCTGGTGTTGATGCCAGCAAGGACGCTGATCGTGGCATGGCCCCGCTAGGTTTCCGAATCATCGAACACGGCGTCTATGCCATGCCGTTCCTCGTCAATCCAACGGCTGCGTTGAAAAGCGGTTGCCAGCTTCGCGACATCGAATTGCTCTGCCGTTTGATTCCTTATGCCTATGCGCACAATCCTTCGCGTGTCCGTCCGTTTGTGGAAGTCCGCCATGCTTGGTATTTCCAGCACAACAACGGACTCGGTTCAGCCTCGGACTTTGCTGTCATTGATGCTCTGACGCCAACCAAGGCAGATCCCTCAGAACCTTCGGTGTCTTGGGCAGATTACAGCTATGACGGCAGTGCTGTCTTGGCAAAAGCACGGCAAGCCTTTGAGGGTAAGTTTCAGCACTTCGGTGATCTGTGCGATGCCAGCTTTGTGAACGAGGTCTTCCCCCGCCAAGCATGAGTGAGCCTCTGGCCCATAGCGCCAGACATGGTGCTCCGACTCAGACCTACCACGACCATGTGACCAACGTGGTCAGTGGTGCTGTGGCACGAGGCGAACGGATGCTCCAGCACTACGAACCAGCGGCTAGCTGGATCGAGTCCGATGCCATGCTGGACATCGTGAGAAGTGCGGCACGATTCCATGACCTTGGGAAACTAGACATTGGCTTTCAAAAGACGCTGGAGACGAACCGCACATCCGACGAACACATCCGGCATGAGGACGCGGGTGTGGCATGGTTGCTGGCAAATGGAGCTGACGAAGCCGCAGGGCTCGTTTCAGCGCATCACCAAGGCTTGGTGCGCTATCTGTTGGAAGTCGCCAATGATCGGTTCGCTCCCACAGGTCGTGTTGATGGAAAGGTATTCCGCATCAATGATGACAAGACGGCAAAGGCAACGAATGCATCACTCGAATCCTACCTCAAAGGGCACGAAGATCATTATGGCCCGCGCACCGTTGAGCCTGAACAACACCAGAACAAGCTGACGGGATTATCGCGACGACTTCTTCTCTCCTGTCTCGTGGACGCTGATCATTCGGATACGGCGGCCCATTACGGCAATGAGCCAGCGGTTACACCGCCTCGGCCGCGCTGGGGTGAGCGATTGGCAAAGCTCGACGACTATGTTTCCAAATTGCCACGCGCGAATGCGAAGAGGGCGGCACCGCAGGAGCTGGAACGCCAAGGTATTCGTGATGAGCTTTACCGGCTCTGTCGCACCGCTGATCCAGAGCCACGTTTGCGGAGTTGTGATGCGGTAGTGGGTTCAGGCAAGACGACGGCGCTGATGGCCCATTTGCTCCATGTGGCGGCGAGGCGGAACTTGAGGCACATCATCGTTGTTCTCCCCTACACCAATATCATTCGTCAGTCGGTCGAGGTTTACCGCAAGGCGCTCTGTCTTGAAGGGGAGAATCCAGAGGAGATCGTGGCCGAGCATCATCATCAAGCCGACTTCAAGAGCCTGGATACGCGTTACCTCACAACGCTGTGGCAAGCGCCCATTATCGTGACGACGGCAGTTCAGTTCTTCGAGACGCTGGCGTCCAACAATACTTCCCGTCTTCGCAAGCTGCATGAGCTGCCGGGTTCTGCGGTCTGTTTGGATGAAGCTCATGCAGCACTGCCTGCGAGTCTTTGGCCCATCTGCTGGAATTGGCTCACGCAATGGACGCGCCGATGGAATGGTCACCTCGTCTTGGCATCTGGCTCGTTGCCTGCGTTTTGGACCGTAGATGATTTTCGCTCGATATGTGAAGGCAAGGATTCAGGGAGAGGTCCCCAACGCCCGGCGGTAACGATTGAACCGCTTTGTGCATCCATCACCGTGCAAGCCGAGGAAGCGGAGCACAAGCGGGTGAAGTTCATCACGGAGACACTACCACTCTCCGCCGCTGAGTTGATCGAGCGAATCACAGAGTCCGCAGGTCCGCGACTTGTGGTGGTGAATACGGTGCAGAGTGCAGCCATGCTTGCTGCGCAAATTAAGGAGCGGGGAGACATGCGAGTGCTGCATCTCTCAACCGCGCTGGCCCCGGTTCATCGAGCCATCATTATTGAACGGGTCAAGGCTTTGCTCAAACATCAGTCAGACTGGGTGCTGGTAGCCACCAGCTTGGTTGAGGCCGGAATGGACTTCTCCTTTGCCTCGGGTTTCCGCCAACGCGCATCAACCGCAAGCATCATTCAGCTTGGTGGTCGAGTGAATCGCAGCGCCAACCGAGGGGATAACTGCACCGTGTTGGATTTCGATCTCGCTGATGTGAAGACATTCCCAGACAATCCAAACCTGAAGCCTTCCAAGGATGCACTGGAGCGTCTGTTTGCCGACGGCAGGATTGGCCCAGACAAACCCTGGGACTTGGCAGACATTTGTCTCACTGCGATGAAGGCTGAGTTTCGGCCCGGCGCTCAACGGACTGCGCTAGACTTGGTCTGTGCAGAGTCCGAACGCGACTACCCCAGTGTTTCCCAAGAATGCCGTGTGATTCAAACTGAAACGAAGACTGTTGTCGTCGATCCAGGCATCATCGCGCGTCTGAAAAATTACGAGCGGGTTCCATCGCTCGAAGTCGTACGGCATAGTGTGCAAATGTATAATTCAAAAATCGAACATCTTGGACTTAGCCAAGTGACCAGTGATTCCGATCTATTCTACCTTCCCGAATCTTGGAGCTATGACCCGGACTTTTTGGGCTACATGGCCGACGTCGTTAAACAATCTGGGGCTTCAATTCCCGACGGCTTTTTCATTTAAGCTCATTCGCCGCATCTGACCATGCCCTGGGAAGACCAACCCGACACCTTGCCCACCCGCGCCGAGTTGGCGCGGGACCTTCTTCTCTACGAGATGAAGGACTATGCCGGGGAAAGCGGCGCCTCCTGGCTGGTGGATCAGGAGTTCCTGCTTTATGAGGCGGCGTGTTTTGAGCGCTTCCCGCGTGCCAAGGATGCGGACGGGGCGCGGGTGGACCTCGCCAAACGGCTGGGGGATCTGGGCGCGCTGGCCCTTGGCTGGTGGGCCTGGCCAGACTCCGTGGGGCGCACGGGACATGAACCCGTGTTTCTCCCGGTGGAGGAGTTCCTGCGGTTCTACGATGCCTGAAGGAAGGCTCAGCAAGCGGAGCGATGATGGCTGCTTTGCGATTACCTTTTTCCAATTACGATGCCTGATTCCAACGTCCACAAGCCTGCCCGCACCGAAATGGCCCGCCCGTCTGGTAAAAGTGCGCTTGAAGCGACCACCGAAACGCCCACCCATCCCCGATCTTGGGCGATGGCGCCGCCACCCACCGAAAGACACAAATCCCAATCTGCCACCGAGGGCCTGGAACTCTTCGACACCGCGCCCGTTGACGAGTCCGGCTTTGCCGCCTGGAAGGCGGAGCAGGACGCGGCCCGGCGCGATTTTCAAAAGCGCTGGGGCGTTCCCCTCAACAAGCGCGTCCGCATCCAGCTTCAGGGCGAGCCGCGCGAGCGCGAGGGCCTGCTCCGGCTTGCCAACGAACCCAACGGCCAACCCGCCTCCGCCGGCAAGCTGAAACTCCGCCTCGGCGACCATATTTTCACCGCCAGCCAGATTGAAAGCCTGTCGCGGGTCTGACCCGCCCCAACCGCCTGCGATGACGAGTTTTAGTCTTCGATTCGAGTTTCCTTTCCCGGAAAGATCATTATACTATGAACCATGAAACTCCGCCTCGATCTGCTGGAACATCTTCGTCCGGAGGACATTCTGGAGGAAGTCCTGGCGAACAATCACCGCTACAAGCCCGAGCCGCTTTTCTCAAAAACTGGAACTGGGAGCTTGTCATCGGCCTCAACCGAGGAGCGTGCCAGCGAGGAAGCGCGCAACACGGCTTTAATTCAGAAACTCACTCAGCGTGCGCGGCAGACTGGACAGCTCGCCACGGACAAGAAGTGACTCTGGCCGGGGCATTCGACACGCTCCGGGAGTTCCACAAGCGCGCTCCTTTCCTCTTTTTCAATGGTAATACCTTCGCGGACATCGGACGCCGGCTGACGGTCGCTGTCCTGGCTGATTTGCCATCGTCGCGGTTGCGCGAAGCGACTTCGTCAATCGCCCACTACATCGCCGGCGTCCTGGATCGCGAGTCCATGATTCAGATTGTGGAACAGATGTGCGCGGCGGCGAACCTGGTGCCTGGAACGCCGGTGAAAACCCTGCGCGGCAGCAGTCGCGGCATCGTGGTTCGCGTGCTTGAGGATGGGCGGATCGTGTGGCGAACGGACGGCGGGACGGAACTGATCGCGTTGCCGGAGGCGCTGGCGACGGAGAATGGCGGCTGAACCCCTCAAAGGTGCCATTCTTCATTCATCATTCGGAATTCGTCATTTCCTCACCATGGACCTCCTCCCCATCTCCGCCCTGCAACACCTGCTCTACTGCGAGCGGCAGTGCGCGCTGATCCACATCGAACAAGTGTGGGCGGAGAATCAATTCACGGTGGAGGGCAATGTGATGCACGAGAAAGCGCACGAGGGACCGGACGAAACCAAGGCCGGTGTGCGCATCGTGCGCGGGCTGGCGGTAAAGTCGGAAGCGCTCGGTCTCTCCGGCCAGTGCGATGTCGTCGAATTTCACCCGGTAGGGACACGCTGCGCCGCGTCCGATTCTTCTTCCCACGCCGCTTCCGGCTTCCCTGATTCATCAGTTGAGTGGGACGTGATCCTCCCCATCGAATACAAACGCGGCAAGCCGAAGGCGCACCGGGCGGACGAGGTGCAGCTCTGCGCCCAGGCGCTATGCCTGGAGGAGATGTTTGGTGTTTCCATCCCTGAAGGCCGCCTCTTTTACGGCCAGACACGCCGGCGGATGGATGTGGTCTTTGATGCCGAACTCCGCGCCCTGACCGCGGACAGCGCGCGGCGGCTCCGCGAGATGATCGAGAGCCGCCGCACGCCGCCAGCAGTGTATGAGCAGCGGAAGTGCGAAGCCTGCTCCCTCAAGGAGATCTGCATGCCGCAGGCGATGCGTTTTCAAAAGGGTGCCGGTGCGTGGTTCCGGCTCCAAATTTCAAATCTAAAGCCTAAAATCTGAAATCTGAAATCTGAAATTTTAAATTCACTGCGTCATGACCTACCAAACCTTTGAAGAACTGCCGGTGTGGAAGGAAGCGATCACGCTGGCGGAACTGTGCGAGGACTTGCTGGATGCGGCGGGAAATGCGATCCGGCGAGGCAAACAAGACCAACTGGACCGCTGCTCTCTGTCGGTGAGCAACAATGTGGCGGAGGGTTTTGAGCGCGGCTCGACGAATGAACTGCTGGCCTTCATCTACATCGCGCGCGGATCAGCGGGAGAGGCGCGGAGCATGATGAGGTTCTTTGCACGCAGACCGAGCATGAAGCCGTGGCTGCCGCTCATTGAGCAGATCGCGAAGGTGGCGGAATCGTGCTCACGACAACTGCGGGCTTGGGCGGACTCGCTTCAAAACTCGGACATCAAGGGGCCGAGGCATCTGAATCAAAAGAGCCGGGCAGAGTACGGGAAACGAAAGGAAGCGGAAGCGAGTCGGACGAAATTTGCGGAGATGGAGCGCGAGGCGTCGCTGAAAATGCCTGACGGCCATCCCTTCAAGGAGGCAATGCGGAGGAAGGGAAAGATCTAGGATTTGAGATTTGAAATTTGAGATCCCAGATCATGCGCAAACACCTCAACACCCTCTTCATCACCCTCGAAGGCGTCTGGCTCGGCAAGGACGGCGAGGCGGTCATCGTGCGCCATGAGCACGAAACGAAACTGCGCGTGCCTTTGCACAACCTGGACGGCATCGTGGCGCTGGGTTGGGACATCTCCTGCAGCGCGCCGCTGATGGCCGCCTGCGCGGAGAAAGGTGTGACGCTCTCCTTTTGCACGCCCTTCGGCAAATTCCAGGCGGCGGTGCGCGGCTTCACCAGCGGCAACGTGCTGCTGCGGCGCGAGCAATACCGCCGCGCCGATGACGAGGCCGCCAGCGTCAGCATCGCACGGCACATGATCGCCGCGAAGATCGCCAATCAACGGACGGTCTTGATGCGCGCCATCCGCGACCATGGCGGAAACGAGCGCAGCGCCACGCTGAACGCCACCTGCATCGAACTGGCCTACAATGCCCAGGCCACCAGCCGCGCGGACAACCTGGACACCCTGCGCGGCATCGAGGGCGACGCCGCGAAGCGCTACTTTGATGCTTTCCCGCAACTCATCACAAACGCCGCCTTCACCTTCACCGGGCGCGTGAAGCGACCTCCCACCGATCCGGTGAACGCGCTGCTTTCCTTTCTTTATGCCATGCTTGCGCATGATTGCCGCAGCGCTTGCGAGACGGTCGGCCTCGATCCGCAAGTGGGATTCCTTCATCGCGACCGACCGGGCCGCGCCTCCCTGGCGCTCGATCTCATGGAGGAGTTGCGACCCGTGCTGGCCGACCGGCTCGCTCTCAGCTTGATCAACCGGCAGCAGGTCAAGCCTTCCGATTTTTCCGTGAAGGAAACCGGAGCTGTGGAAATGAAAGACAGCACCCGCAAAGCGGTGCTCGTGGCCTACCAGCAACGCAAACAGCAGGAACTGGAGCATCCTTTCCTCGGCGAGAAAATCACCCTCGGCCTCGTCTGCCATCTCCAGGCCCGCCTGCTCGCCCGTCATCTGCGCGGCGATCTCGACGCCTACCCCGCCTTTCTTTGGAAGTAGCCTTCCACCCTGCTCTCAGCCCTCTGCTCTTTGCCCACCATGTATGTTTTGATCACCTACGATGTCGCCACCAGCACGGAGGGCGGGACCCGCCGCCTGCGCCAGGTGGCGAAAGCCTGCCTCGACTACGGCCAGCGCGTGCAAAATAGTGTCTTCGAATGCAAGCTCGATCCCGGGCAGTTTGCCGCGCTTAAAGCCCGGCTGGAAAAAATCATCGATGCGGAGCATGACAGCCTGCGCTACTATCACCTCGGCAACCACTGGGAACGCCGGGTGGACCATGTGGGCGCCAAGCCCGGTTACAACGTGGATGGTCCCTTGATCGTGTGAAAAAAGGACTGCGCGAAGGTGAAGCGATGGCATAAGGTGGGGGAGGTTCGCGGAAAGCGCATCCCCTTGTAAATCAGGCTCTTTGACAACACCTCATCACAGCAAGTCCAGGCCAGCCGAGCCGAGACAGCACGGTTCGCGGAGAAGCTTCGGATTGAGAAACGACTTTGCTGGGTGTAAAGCCCAGCGTCGCCGCCCTCACGGGCGGCGCGGATTGAAACAATTGGGGCCTTATGATCTCAGCCCGCAGGGATAGTCGCCGCCCTCACGGGCGGCGCGGATTGAAACTCCGGCTTAGTCGGCTGCGGCACTTCACGATGCCGTCGCCGCCCTCACGGGCGGCGCGGATTGAAACGCGGCCATCTACGGCGGCACGAAGGCGCTGGGAGGTCGCCGCCCTCACGGGCGGCGCGGATTGAAACCGGCCGGTGTCGGCGGAGGAGGCTGCGCGGGCGCGTCGCCGCCCTCACGGGCGGCGCGGATTGAAACGCGGGTCTCACGCCGATGAATGGCCTGTGCACAGTCGCCGCCCTCACGGGCGGCGCGGATTGAAACCCAGTGATCGACTGTGGGAGTGGCCAGCACTACGGGTCGCCGCCCTCACGGGCGGCGCGGATTGAAACCGGGGCGACCGCTCCGGGTGTCGGGACCGCTTCGGTCGCCGCCCTCACGGGCGGCGCGGATTGAAACGGGCGTCGCGCCATGCCAGGGTCGTTCGGTGGATGTCGCCGCCCTCACGGGCGGCGCGGATTGAAACTCCGCAGAGTAGGTGTGCAGCTCCTGCTTCGCGGGTCGCCGCCCTCACGGGCGGCGCGGATTGAAACGCTGAGCACGGCCGTGAAAAGCCGGTGGATGCGAGTCGCCGCCCTCACGGGCGGCGCGGATTGAAACATGGCGGGGTGTTGGGGTGTAGGTGACGAATTGAGTCGCCGCCCTCACGGGCGGCGCGGATTGAAACCTGGTCACGACGTAGCTGTCGGCAGGGTTGGTGAGTCGCCGCCCTCACGGGCGGCGCGGATTGAAACTACGCCGGCATCATGGCCGCCCTTGCCCTCGATGGTCGCCGCCCTCACGGGCGGCGCGGATTGAAACCATGGTGGCCATGATTGATACCAAGCAAGACCTCGTCGCCGCCCTCACGGGCGGCGCGGATTGAAACGACCTGATTGCCCGTCATGAACGTGCAGGCAAAGGTCGCCGCCCTCACGGGCGGCGCGGATTGAAACCACCGCAACCGCTGCGGCAAGGAAGTGGGGGCGGTCGCCGCCCTCACGGGCGGCGCGGATTGAAACATGTCCGAGCTCACTGACGACGTGCGCGCCCCCGGTCGCCGCCCTCACGGGCGGCGCGGATTGAAACACATGCCATTGCCCGTCCACCGGCGCGCACAGAAGTCGCCGCCCTCACGGGCGGCGCGGATTGAAACCACGTAGAACAACCCGCGCCAACGGGTAACAACTGTCGCCGCCCTCACGGGCGGCGCGGATTGAAACTGAGGCCATAGAGGATCAAATCAACCAACTGGAGTCGCCGCCCTCACGGGCGGCGCGGATTGAAACGTGCCTACACGCGCCGCAGAGCCGCAGAGCCGCAGTCGCCGCCCTCACGGGCGGCGCGGATTGAAACTCGTCCAACCACTCACGGCTGCCACGACCGGCGAGTCGCCGCCCTCACGGGCGGCGCGGATTGAAACCCCCGTTCAGTTCCGGCTCTCTGAACCAAACTAGGTCGCCGCCCTCACGGGCGGCGCGGATTGAAACGCTCGATGCCGTCAAAGATGCTGTCGAGCAGTCGTCGCCGCCCTCACGGGCGGCGCGGATTGAAACGTCGTCACCACTTGGCACAAGTTCCGCAAAGAAGGTCGCCGCCCTCACGGGCGGCGCGGATTGAAACGACCGCATCCGGTCATGGGTGACAGGGACGGACGGTCGCCGCCCTCACGGGCGGCGCGGATTGAAACTATGCTGCGTCTTTACATTCCGCCACGCGCTCAAGTCGCCGCCCTCACGGGCGGCGCGGATTGAAACGCCGGCGTCGAGGATGAGCTGTGTTACTGCGATTGTCGCCGCCCTCACGGGCGGCGCGGATTGAAACGCGCGTCTGCGCTTTGTCCGCGACGCGACCGGGAGTCGCCGCCCTCACGGGCGGCGCGGATTGAAACAATCGTCTCTGTCAGACGGTGCCAGCGCGCATGCGTCGCCGCCCTCACGGGCGGCGCGGATTGAAACTACCTCAAGAACCGCAACCCCTACAGCCGTGACTGTCGCCGCCCTCACGGGCGGCGCGGATTGAAACATCGCAAGACATGGCCTGTGGCTACGCAATAGCTGTCGCCGCCCTCACGGGCGGCGCGGATTGAAACTGGCGCAAAAGCAATGTCTGTGGCTTGGCCGATGGTCGCCGCCCTCACGGGCGGCGCGGATTGAAACTCCACATGCCCGAAATGCAATAGCGGAGGGCACGTCGCCGCCCTCACGGGCGGCGCGGATTGAAACACCGGCAATGAGGGTGTTGAGGTCCGCCTCGGCAGTCGCCGCCCTCACGGGCGGCGCGGATTGAAACAGCACCGTCTGGAAAGAAAGCTCAGTCATGGAAAGTCGCCGCCCTCACGGGCGGCGCGGATTGAAACATAGTGCTGCTGCCACTCGTCGGCGTCGAACATGGTCGCCGCCCTCACGGGCGGCGCGGATTGAAACCGTGACCGATACGGCAGAACTGCTTTGGTTGGAAGTCGCCGCCCTCACGGGCGGCGCGGATTGAAACGCTTCGCACAGAACGAGATCAAGAAACTCACGAGTCGCCGCCCTCACGGGCGGCGCGGATTGAAACTCCGCCAGCCAGGCCGTCACCAGCGCCCGGTCATGTCGCCGCCCTCACGGGCGGCGCGGATTGAAACGCCTGACTTTCTCGACCACTGGAAAACGAATGCGGTCGCCGCCCTCACGGGCGGCGCGGATTGAAACGCCACCGGCGTGTGGCACTGCCCTAAAACCGCCCGTCGCCGCCCTCACGGGCGGCGCGGATTGAAACGACGAGTCCGCCGCAGATTGAGCATGTCATAAATGTCGCCGCCCTCACGGGCGGCGCGGATTGAAACGACCTCCGCCTCCGCCAAGGCCGAAGTGCTCGCCGTCGCCGCCCTCACGGGCGGCGCGGATTGAAACGGCGACGGCCTGCCGGCAGGACTGGCGGCGCGTGGTCGCCGCCCTCACGGGCGGCGCGGATTGAAACACCGCTACCTCGCCGTCGATCTCGTCGAGCACACGTCGCCGCCCTCACGGGCGGCGCGGATTGAAACAGCGGCGTTCGCAGCGGGCAGCATCGCACGGATGGTCGCCGCCCTCACGGGCGGCGCGGATTGAAACGTGGCATGTGCATCCCTCCCTGCCACAAGGAACGGTCGCCGCCCTCACGGGCGGCGCGGATTGAAACGGGACGTTGCGCACAGGGGGCACACAAGCGGCCAGTCGCCGCCCTCACGGGCGGCGCGGATTGAAACGCTCAGCGGGCGGCCCTTGAGCGGCGGCGGCGAGGTCGCCGCCCTCACGGGCGGCGCGGATTGAAACAGCCATAATCAGAAACTCCCTCCAGGTTCGCCACGTCGCCGCCCTCACGGGCGGCGCGGATTGAAACCCACAGCTCCACGTTCCCGGCCGGCAGACGCAGGGTCGCCGCCCTCACGGGCGGCGCGGATTGAAACTGCAAGCCCACGCGTGACTGGGTGGTGCTCTACGTCGCCGCCCTCACGGGCGGCGCGGATTGAAACATGATCTCGTGCCTGGAGTGCCCAACAACGCGCAGTCGCCGCCCTCACGGGCGGCGCGGATTGAAACGCGCTGTCGTCATGGGACAACGCGTATGGTCGCCGTCGCCGCCCTCACGGGCGGCGCGGATTGAAACGTCATCCAGTTCGTGGTGGATGACGTAGCCATGGCGTCGCCGCCCTCACGGGCGGCGCGGATTGAAACACTGCCCTCCGCAGAGACAAACGCACTTGCGGCCGTCGCCGCCCTCACGGGCGGCGCGGATTGAAACCCTGACCGGGTTGGGGCGTCAATGTCCAGGGGTCGTCGCCGCCCTCACGGGCGGCGCGGATTGAAACGGCGCATACTGAGCGAGCAGGACAACCCCCTCGCGTCGCCGCCCTCACGGGCGGCGCGGATTGAAACATCAGCGATCACCCCTACCTGAACCAAGAGGGCAGTCGCCGCCCTCACGGGCGGCGCGGATTGAAACGCGGACAACCCCCATAGGTGGAGCGCCGGAGCGAGTCGCCGCCCTCACGGGCGGCGCGGATTGAAACCGCAGACACCACGCTCTCCGCCTTCTTGCCAGCGGTCGCCGCCCTCACGGGCGGCGCGGATTGAAACTCCCGCTGGTCGGCGGGCAACAGGTCAAGCCCGTGTCGCCGCCCTCACGGGCGGCGCGGATTGAAACTTCCATGGTCCATCAAACGCAACGTCAACGAGGGGTCGCCGCCCTCACGGGCGGCGCGGATTGAAACGCGCGTCTGCGCTTTGTCCGCGACGCGACCGGGGTCGCCGCCCTCACGGGCGGCGCGGATTGAAACTCCAGCGCCCGTTTCAGCTTTAGCCGACGCGCCGGTCGCCGCCCTCACGGGCGGCGCGGATTGAAACTTCCTCCGGCTCGGGCAGGCGTTTCATGGTTGCGGTCGCCGCCCTCACGGGCGGCGCGGATTGAAACGTTGTCAGCGTGGTCACTCATGTCCGTTTGTTGTGTCGCCGCCCTCACGGGCGGCGCGGATTGAAACGCGCGTCCACGGCGGCGGGCGGCTGGGCAGTTAAGTCGCCGCCCTCACGGGCGGCGCGGATTGAAACCGGCGTCCAGGGCGGCCTCGACGATGAGGTGATCGTCGCCGCCCTCACGGGCGGCGCGGATTGAAACCGTCGAAAAATTCGCGCTCGAGGTTGCCCGGTGCGTCGCCGCCCTCACGGGCGGCGCGGATTGAAACGACGCTGGCCGGAAAAAGACAGGTGAAGTTGTAGGTCGCCGCCCTCACGGGCGGCGCGGATTGAAACGCTGAGAATGTTCACCCTAGCCTGCCATGGCGAAGTCGCCGCCCTCACGGGCGGCGCGGATTGAAACATCGGCCTGCTGCCGCGTCCAGGGGACAGGGACGGTCGCCGCCCTCACGGGCGGCGCGGATTGAAACTCCCTGGCCGATCAACCGCAGCCAGGTGCTCCGGGTCGCCGCCCTCACGGGCGGCGCGGATTGAAACATCCTCCAGCATGAGGTCAAGCCGCGCTTCATCGTCGCCGCCCTCACGGGCGGCGCGGATTGAAACTTTGGCTGTTAGTGAGAGAGGTCGAAATCAGAGAGTCGCCGCCCTCACGGGCGGCGCGGATTGAAACGCTCGCCATGATCCCGCACCGTCCCCGCGGCGGCGTCGCCGCCCTCACGGGCGGCGCGGATTGAAACACGTCCACCGTGTCATGCCATTCTTCATTGGCGAGTCGCCGCCCTCACGGGCGGCGCGGATTGAAACCTTGCCGCCACCTGTGAGAGTCCCCACGGTTGACGGTCGCCGCCCTCACGGGCGGCGCGGATTGAAACTGCTTGTCCTCGATCACGTCCGCCGCTCCCTGCGGTCGCCGCCCTCACGGGCGGCGCGGATTGAAACTACGTCACCATCGTGAACCCCAAGAATGCCGCCAGTCGCCGCCCTCACGGGCGGCGCGGATTGAAACGATGCCAAAAACCTCACGCTGCACGTGGCCCCCAGTCGCCGCCCTCACGGGCGGCGCGGATTGAAACTCGGCGTGGGATGCGGGATCAGCCCGGTGCTGCGTCGCCGCCCTCACGGGCGGCGCGGATTGAAACTCGATGGTGAGCACGTTGGTGGCGGCGACGTAGGGTCGCCGCCCTCACGGGCGGCGCGGATTGAAACGGGCGGCGGCGTGGGCAATGGCGAGCAGTCCCATGTCGCCGCCCTCACGGGCGGCGCGGATTGAAACTACGAGGATCTGCGGAAGAAGGCGCATGACTCAGGTCGCCGCCCTCACGGGCGGCGCGGATTGAAACTCCCAGGCAAGCGCCGCCAGTTTGTTCCACTTCACGTCGCCGCCCTCACGGGCGGCGCGGATTGAAACACCAGCGCCCGCGCCGTCTCGCCAAAGCGCTCCAGTCGCCGCCCTCACGGGCGGCGCGGATTGAAACAGCAGCACGCCGCGCCACTCATGTGCGGCGTGAGTCGCCGCCCTCACGGGCGGCGCGGATTGAAACCCTCTGGGATTGGGGCGTCAATGTCCAGGGTTAAGTCGCCGCCCTCACGGGCGGCGCGGATTGAAACAGCACCGAGATATTGTCCCCGGCCTGCAAGGCGCGGTCGCCGCCCTCACGGGCGGCGCGGATTGAAACTCCGTGAAGGCATGGTATCAGGATGGTAGGCTCGGGTCGCCGCCCTCACGGGCGGCGCGGATTGAAACTGCCAGCGACATCTCCCACAGCGCTTCGCGCCGCGTCGCCGCCCTCACGGGCGGCGCGGATTGAAACAAGTCCACACGCGACATGGCCGTGGCAAACTGGCGGTCGCCGCCCTCACGGGCGGCGCGGATTGAAACTTCAATCCGGAGAACAAGGAGGACAATCTCTGTGGTCGCCGCCCTCACGGGCGGCGCGGATTGAAACTGGAACTGAGCTTTCCATTGCTGCTGAACGTGAGGGTCGCCGCCCTCACGGGCGGCGCGGATTGAAACACTGGCTGGACTTCACACCAAACCGGGTGGACTCGTCGCCGCCCTCACGGGCGGCGCGGATTGAAACGCTTGTAACGGTCGGTGACAAGATCGCTCGTGAGGTCGCCGCCCTCACGGGCGGCGCGGATTGAAACCAATGCCTGGTCAGCCTTGATGGCGCGGCCACAGGTCGCCGCCCTCACGGGCGGCGCGGATTGAAACGGGGTCGCCGGTTCCTTGGAGAAATGTGCCCTGGGGTCGCCGCCCTCACGGGCGGCGCGGATTGAAACTTTACACTCCCATACGAATACTATTCGGTACTTGGGTCGCCGCCCTCACGGGCGGCGCGGATTGAAACTACGCCCTCCAGGACCGGAACCTCACCCCCGAGGGTCGCCGCCCTCACGGGCGGCGCGGATTGAAACTCTAGGCATCGGCAAAGGTACTCCCGGAGCGCACGTCGCCGCCCTCACGGGCGGCGCGGATTGAAACGACGCGGGCGGAGTTGGCGGAATCCATCGGTGTTGTCGCCGCCCTCACGGGCGGCGCGGATTGAAACACGCTTTCGGACAACGAAGCCGTGGCCCCGGTCGCGTCGCCGCCCTCACGGGCGGCGCGGATTGAAACATCGCCAACCGCCTGGGCCTGGGCCGCGCGCTCAGGTCGCCGCCCTCACGGGCGGCGCGGATTGAAACGCTGGCTGGTGGGTGTGGTGGGTGCCGCTGGCACGTCGCCGCCCTCACGGGCGGCGCGGATTGAAACGCATCCGGCCAGCACTATTAGCAGGACCTATCCTGTCGCCGCCCTCACGGGCGGCGCGGATTGAAACTGAGGGGACGCTTGGAACCGTTGCAGTAGGTGGGGGTCGCCGCCCTCACGGGCGGCGCGGATTGAAACAACGCCGGACAGGGTGCGGCAGAATATCTTGCGAGTCGCCGCCCTCACGGGCGGCGCGGATTGAAACCGACTGTGGCGCGTGCTCGCTAAAAGAAGCGGAAGTCGCCGCCCTCACGGGCGGCGCGGATTGAAACTCATTGGGCTTAGTCGGCTTGACCTCCAGCTCCAGTCGCCGCCCTCACGGGCGGCGCGGATTGAAACATTAGCTGCCGCCAGACCGTTCGCGGCGGCGGCCGTCGCCGCCCTCACGGGCGGCGCGGATTGAAACGCCGGTCTGGTAGCGTTTGTAGCTTGGGCGCGTCGGTCGCCGCCCTCACGGGCGGCGCGGATTGAAACCACGGCGGTCATCCACCCTGCCGCAGCCGCTCCTGTCGCCGCCCTCACGGGCGGCGCGGATTGAAACGCTCGGAAATACAGCCAGTGACACACCGCCAGCCGTCGCCGCCCTCACGGGCGGCGCGGATTGAAACGGTGGCGAGGTCGAGGTTGGTGGCGACGACGTTGGTCGCCGCCCTCACGGGCGGCGCGGATTGAAACACCGCCACTGACACCCCCGCCCGGGGCGAGCGCGGGTGCCCCCACCCGCATCCACATCTCCCCGCCAAAGAACCGCCCTGCAAACATGACGGTCCCGACCTTTCCCGCGCTTGATTCAATCCCGCTTCTCCGCCATGATGGCCGCCCCTCATGGCCAGCTTCCAAACCGTCAAAGGCTTCCGCGACTTCTTTCCCGAAGACTGCGCGCGCCGCAATTTCATCTTCGACACCTGGCGCCGCGTCGCCCGCCGGCATGGCTTCGTCGAGTATGAGGGGCCGCTGCTCGAATACACCGACCTCTTCCGCAAAAAAAGCGGCGACGAAATCACCGGCCAGCTCTTCTGCTTCGAGGACAAAGCCGCGCGCGAGCTGTCCATGCGCCCCGAGGTCACCCCCTCCCTCGCCCGCATGGCCGCCGCCCGCCAGCGCGACTACAAAAAGCCGCTGAAATGGTTTCAAATCGGCCCCTGCTTCCGCTACGAAGAGCCGCAGGAAGGCCGCAGCCGCGAGTTCATCCAGTTCAACGCCGACATCCTCGGCGACGCCTCCCCCGGCGCCGACGCGGAACTCGTCGCCATCGCCATCGACACCATGCTCGCCTTCGGCCTGAAGGCAGAGGACTTCGTCATTCGCCTCAGCAATCGCGGCATCTGGGACGACTTCATCACCCGCCACGACCTGCCCGTCGAACACACCGCCGCCCTGCTGCAAGTCATCGACAAAATCGAGCGCGCCAAACCCGAGGACAGCGAGGCCAAACTGCGCGCCCTCGGCACCAGCACCGGGCAGGTGCGCGCCTTCATCACCGCCGCCGATGCGGACCACCCCGCCTTTGCCGAACTGCGCGCGAACCTGGAAGCGCGCGGCCTTTGGCAGCACGTCCGCATCGACGCCTCCATCGTGCGCGGCCTCGCCTACTACACCGGACTCGTCTTCGAGGTCTTCGACCTCAAACACGGCCTGCGCGCCGTCGCCGGTGGCGGTCGCTACGACAAACTCTGCGCCCTCATGAGCGATGGCAAAGCGGACATGCCCGCCGCCGGTTTCGCGATGGGAGACGTGGTGCTCGGCCTGCTCCTGGACAAAACACCCGGCGCGCAGATCCCCCTCACTCGCGCCCTTTTGCGCGAGCTGTCCCTCGACGCCTACGTCGTCGTCGCCGACGAATCACGACGCCCCGAAGCCCTCGCGCTCGTGCAAACCCTGCGCCAGGCCGACCTGCGCATCGACTACGCCTTCAGCGCCGCCAAGGTCGGCAAGCAGTTTCAAGCCGCCGAGGAACGCAAAGCGCGCTTTGCCCTCGTCGTCGGCGCCGAGTTTCCGCAGGTCACCCTCAAGGACCTCGTCGCGCGCACCCAGGAGGAACTGCCCGCAGAAGGTCTCGCCGCCGCGCTGGCCACCCGCCTCGCCGAACCCGAGCGCGGCCCCTTGCTCGCCTAACCCCGCCGCAGACCGATGGAAACCCGCGTCATCACTCCCGAGTTCGTCCCCCACCCGGACACCAAGGAAGCCGTCAGCGAAGCCGTGCGCCTGCTGCAAGCCGGCGAGGTGGTGGCGCTGCCCACTGAGACCGTCTATGGGCTGGCGGCGGACGCGCTCAATCCCGCCGCCGTCGCCAAGATTTTCGAGACCAAGGAGCGGCCCGCCTTTGACCCGCTCATCGTGCATCTGCCGCACAAAAAAGACCTGCCGCTGGTGGCTGAAGTTCCCCCCGAGATCAACGCCGTGTTGCAAAAGCTGACGGATCGCTTCTGGCCCGGCCCGCTCACCATCGTGCTGCCGAAAAAACCCGTCGTCCCCGACCTCGTCACTGCCGGCCTTCCTAGCGTCGCCGTGCGTGTCAGTGCCAACTCGATCTTCAAAAAAGTGGCGCAGACATTGAACCGCCCGCTCGCCGCGCCGAGCGCGAATCGCTTCGGCAGCATCAGCCCCACCTCCGCCTCGGCGGTGGAAGCGGAGCTGAGCGGCCGCATCCCGCTCATCATTGATGGCGGCGCCACCATGCACGGCCTGGAGTCCACCATCATCAAGATCGAGCCCGGCGCCCCGAAGGCGCTCATCACCATCCTGCGCCCCGGTCCCGTGACGGCGGAGGACCTCAAGCTCTACGGCAAAGTGCAAACCGTGACGCGCAGTGTCGTCGATGAAGCCACCGAAGCCCCCGGCCAGCTCGCCTCCCACTACGCTCCGCGCACGCCTTTGCGGCTGCTTACCAAGCCCTCCGACTTCATCCCCGAACCCGGCAAGCGCTACGCCCTGATGAGTTATCGCGGCGAGGCCAAAGACGGCTACCTCGGCCTCACCGACTGGGTCGAAGTCATGATGCTCAGCCCCGGCAAAGGCAAGCTGCCCGAAGCCGCTGTGCGCTTCTTCTACATCCTGCGCGCCCTCGACCACCTCGGCGTCGATGAGATCATCGCCGAACCCCTCGCGGAGCACGGCGTCGGCGTCGCCATGATGGATCGCCTCAGGAGAGCCGCGCATAAGGTGGGGCAAGCTTCCAGCTTGCCCTCCAACAAAGCGTCGCAAGCTTCCAGCTTGCCCTCCCAACCCGCAACCAAGATGGTTGCGCCGCCTTCCTTCTACCAAAACCTGCGCTACTTCGATCCGCGAGCCGACATCGAGAACGAACCTCGCAACCTCCCCCACTGGCGCCAGCCCGGCTTGTCCTATTTTGTCACCTTTCGTCTCGCTGACGCCTTGCCGCAGGAAAAACTCAACCTATGGCGCGAGGAACGCCGGCAATTCCTGGAGGCGCATCCCGATCCCTGGACGGAGGCAACGCGCGGCGAATGGTTCAGGCGTTTCCCGGGTCGTTTGCAGGAATGGCTCGACTGCGGTTATGGCGAGTGCTGGCTGAAGCAACCCGCACTGGGCAAGATTGTGCATGACGCGCTGCGGCACTTTGACGGGGAGCGCTATGACTTGCTCGCGCATGTGGTGATGCCCAACCACGTCCATGCCCTTCTCACCCCCAAGGGAGAGCATCACCTCGACCAGATCCTTCACTCCTGGAAATCCTTCACCGCCGGAGCGATCAATAAAGCGCTGGGCCGCACAGGCGAAGTTTGGCAGCACGAAGGCTACGACCACATCGTGCGCAGTCCGGAGGCCTTGTGGACCATCGCCGATTACATCGTCAAGAATCCGCTCAAAGCCGGCATTCAAACTTCATTTGTGGGAAGCTGTGTGCCAAACACCTGAATTAAAGTGGGGCAGGCTTCCAGCTTGCCCTCTCAACCCGCAACCAGGATGGTTGCGCCACTTGCAAGCGCCGTGTCTCTAAACTCCGATTCAGGCTCGTCCGAAAATCAGGCCATGGGTGCAACCAGGATGGTTGCACCACCTTCCGACCCCGTCACCCCACAAGCGCGCACCACCGGCATCGTCTCCATCGCCATTCTTTGCTCCCGCATCCTCGGCCTCATCCGCGACCAGGTGCTGACCGGCATGTTCGGCTCCTTCTTCAACGGCCTCTTCACCGCCGCCTTCCGCACGCCGAACATGCTGCGGGATCTCTTCGCCGAGGGCGCGCTGTCCACGGCCTTCGTCACCACGTTCTCGAAAAAAATGAAGACGGAGGGCGATGAGGAAGCCTGGCGCCTCGCGCGCAAGATGCTCACGCTCTCGCTCTGCTTCATGACCCTGGTGGCGGCCGCCGGCGTGGCCCTGGCGCCCTGGATCGTGAGGCTGCTCAACGTCGGCTGGGTCCTCAAGCAGGCGGAGAACAACCTGCTGCCGGAGGGCTGGACTCTGGAGCGCGCCACCGAGCTGACGGTGCATCTCTCGCAGATCATGTATCCCTTCATCGCGCTCGTCTCGATCACCGCGTTGGTGATGGGCATGCTGAATTCAAAGAAGGTGTTTTTCATCCCGGCGGTGGCCTCCGCGTTTTTTAACCTCGGCTGCATCCTCGGCGGTCTCGTCATGGCCTGGGTCATCGATCCCGCCTTCCGCCAGGGTTGGGTGGTGACGGAGAAAGGCCTCACCGGGTTCGCCATCGGCACCCTCATCGGCGGCGTCTTGCAGCTCGCCGTGCAGCTCCCTTCCCTGTGGCGCGTCGGCTTCCGCTTCGGCCTCGACTTCAAATGGGGCGACCGCAGTGTGGGCGAGGTCCTGCACTTGATGTGGCCGTCCTTGATTGCCGCCAGCGGCACCCAGGTCGCCGTCCTCTTGAACTCCATCTTTGCCTCCTTCGCGCCCGGCCAAGGCAGCAACCTGACCTGGCTCGGCATCGCGCAACGTCTGCAGCAGCTTCCACTCGGCCTGTTCGGTGTGGCGGTCGCCACCGTCACGCTGCCGATGCTCTCGCGCCTCGCCACCGACGGCATGACTCCGGCTTTTCGCGGTGCGCTGGCGAAGGGGCTGCGGCTGGTGCTCTTCATGACCATCCCCTCCGCCATCGGCATGGCGCTGCTCGGCACCGAAATCGTCAGCCTCATCTTTGAGCGCGGCAAGTTCACCGAATACGATGTCGCGCAAACGGTGGGACCGTTGCAGGCGGCGGCGTTCGGCCTCGTCTTCTATGCCTGCATCAAAGTCGTGCAGCCTGCTTTCTACACCATCGGTCGCCGCTTCATTCCGATGACGGTCAGCCTGGGCGTGATCGTCTTCACCGCCAGTGTGAACTCCCTCACCGTCTTTGTCCTCAAATGGGACCACACCGCCCTCGCCTGGGCCACCGCCGTTGGTCTGCTGCTGAACTTCTGCACGCTTTATCTCTGCATGAGAAAATTCGCCGGCGGTCTCGAAACGCGCTCATTGAGCCGCTCCTTGCTGAGGCTGGGCGTGGCGGTGCTCATCATGCTCGGCCTCTGTCTCGCCGCCAAAGCCACCGTGCTCGCAGGCTGGCAAAGTTACAGCTTGGGCATGAAACTAACGACCCTCGGCATCACCATCGCCGCCGCCGCCGCCGCCTACTTCGCCAGCGCGCGCCTGCTCGGCGTCGCGGAAGCGCGTGAGTTCATGAGCATCGTCACCCGGCGGTTTGGGCGCAAATAATGCACCCAAGTATCCTGTTTGCCCAATTCTATTCCGTCCCTGCGGCGTTCTCCTTGGCGCTGAACTCCGCGAACAAGGCGCCCGCGTTTTTAGCCGCCTGCAAGTAGAAGATCATCGCTTGGCAGTGCCGGTGGATGAGGTCCGCTTCGATGAAATTATCGCGCGTCCAAACGCCCTCATGGTTTTGGTTTTCCAAGGCGGTGACGACTTTAGCGGCCTGCCCCTTCGCCTTGGAGAGCCACTCTTTCGCGGTCTCCGGCGGTTGGCGGCGCGCCAGCAGTTCCTCCCGGCTTTGTCCAAGCAGACCCTTGAGCTTGCCAATCCTTTTGTGCAGATCCGAGGATTTGAATCCATAATGCGTGGGCATGTTGGAGTCATCGTATGTGAGCTCATAGGTGTCTTTGACGAAGTAAAGCGGTGTGTTGGTGTGCAACTCGTAGAAGCGCGCATAGGCACCATCCGGCAGCCGCACACTCTCCAGCCAGGCCAGCGCGCTTTTGAAGGGCGCGCGGTAACGATCGTCTCCCGTCGCCATCCAAATGTCATGCAGGGTTTCGAGGACGAACACGCTTTCAACCGAACTCACCGCCGGCGGCTCGAATTTGCGCGCCCAGACAGGGCGCATTTCCGGGTCATACTGCTGCGCCCAGCCGGTTTGCGGTTCGGGGCATTGCGCCAGCAGTAAAAAGTCGCCCAGCTTTTTGAGCGCGCTCATGTAGCGCTCCTCGCCGGTGAGTTCATGGGCGAGCCGTAACACTTCGGCCACGGTGCCCAGATTGCCGTCATTGATGGTGGCAAAGGATCGGTAGTCCACCCCCGGCCATTGCCGCGGCCAGTCCGTGGGCATCTCAGGTTTCTTCACCGGCAATTCGGGGTTGGCTGGGCCGTCAAACTGCTGGGGCCAGCCGCCATTCGGCATTTGCGCCGCCAGCAGCCCGTCCAAACCAAAATTCAAAGCCGCCCGCGCCTCCTCTTGCATCCCGCTCTCAGGCACTTCCACAAACTCCATCAGGAAGATCAGGGCAAACTGCGTTTTTTGATCGTCCAGCGTGGAATAAGCCTGACGACTGCCGCGCTCGGTGTCGCCCGCCAGCAGATCGCGCCGGTAATGATGCCGCCGTGCAAACGGCAGTGAGTAATCGTGAAAGGTGTTCCAGCCGCCGGAGGCGAGTTGCGTCCACAACAAAGCCTGCGCCGCCTCGCGCGCGCCTTGCAGATAAAGGGGATCTCCCGTCAATTTCCAAGCCCGCAGAAACAACCGGCCTATCACCGGCGTCCCGGGCGTTTCAATGCTGATCACGGAGGGCGACTTCAAATTCGAGGTGCTGACCTCCTTGAGGTCGCGCGACCACTTGGTGGCATAGCCGCCGGCGAAGCTCAGGTTTGCGCGGGTGAAGCCCAGGGCTTGTTTCAAGGCCGCGCTCACCTGCTCCACGCTCGGATAGGGATCAATCTTCGGTTTCGGGGGAGGCGCGGTCGGTGTTTCCGCCGCCGGGGCTTCCACAGGTGCAGCCGGCTTGGTTTCCTGGGCGATCACCATCACGGGCAGCAGCAAAAGGGGCAGATAGCGCATAGTCAGCCCTCAACGCCGCCCGTCAGCTTCTCTTGCATGACCGCCCCACCCACGGCTTTTACAAGGCGGCTCTTTACGCGGTCATTTTCCAGCTTACCCGTGTCCCCATGTTGCCGCCCTGCCGCCATTTTTGGTACTTCCTTGCCCTCTCACTGACCTGCCTCACCGCCGTCGCTCAGGAGGAAAAAACCGGCAAGCCCGAAAAGAAAGAGGAAGCCAAGAGCGATGCTGAAAAAAGCGACGCAAAAACGCCGGCCGCCAAGACCACCGAGCACAGCATCACTCTCAACGGCCAAAAAATCGACTTCACCGCCACCGCCGGACTGCTGCCGTTGAAGGACGCCGAGGGCAAAACCACCGCCGAGATCTTCCACATCGCCTACGTCAAAAAAGATCAAGATCCGAAAGCGTCCGCGCAAAGACCGCTCACCTTCTCCTTCAACGGCGGTCCTGGCTCCTCCTCCGTCTGGCTGCACCTGGGCTTGCTTGGACCCAAGCGCGTCAAGCTCCAGGACAACGGTTTCGCCGTGCCGCCGCCCTACGAGTTGGTGGACAACGAGTTCAGCCTGCTCGACGAGACCGACCTCGTTTTCATCGACCCCGTCGGCACCGGTTACAGCCGCGCCGCCAAGCCGGATGAGGCCAAGAACTTCCACGGTCTCAACGAGGACGCGCGCAGCGTCGCCGAATTCATCCGCCTCTACGTCACCCAGAACCAGCGCTGGCTGTCGCCCAAATTCCTCATCGGCGAGAGCTACGGCACCACGCGCGCCGCCGCGCTCAGCGGCGAGCTGGCGCGGGCGCACCGCATGAACCTCAACGGCCTCATGCTGGTCTCCACCGTGCTCAACTTCCAGACCATCTGGGGCGGCTCGGGCAACGATCTGCCGCATGTGCTCTACCTTCCCGGCTACACCGCCACCGCTTGGTATCACAAAAAACTGCCCGCCGACTTGCAAAAGAAGCCGCTCGCCGAAGTGCTCAAGGAAGCCGAGGACTTCGCCACGGGCGACTACAACCAGGCCCTGCTGCTCGGCAGCGACCTCGATCCCGCGCGCCGCGCCGCGGTGGTGAAAAAAATGGCCCGCCTTACCGGTCTCTCCGAGTCCTTCATCGACGCCGCCAACCTGCGTGTGTCCCTGCGGCGCTTCAACGCCGAGCTGCTGCGCGCCGAGCGCCTCGTGGTGGGTCGATTTGACAGCCGCTACACCAGCCTCGTGCAGGACCCGCTCAGCGAGTCCGCCGAGCGCGACCCCAGCGCCGACGCCATTTTCAGCGCCTTTGCCTCCACCTTCAACCACTACGTCCGCGCCGATCTCCAGTTCGAGGAGGATCGCCCGTATCACATCCTCGCCGGCCTCGGCAAATGGAACTGGGGCGCCGAAAACGAGTTCCTCAACGTCGCCGAAATCCTCGCCGACAGCATGACCGCGAATCCCTTTTTGAAGGTCCATGTCTCCAACGGCATCTACGACCTCGCCACCCCTTACTTCGCCGCGCGCCACACCTTCACTCACCTCAATGTGCATCCCGACCTGCAAAAGAACGTCATCCAGGCCGACTACCAGGCCGGGCACATGATGTATTTGAACCTCCCGGATTTGGAGAAGCAGAAAGCCGACCTTGCCCGCTTCATCCGCGAAGCCAGCGGAGGGAAGTGACGTTGCTCCTTCAACCTGAACCTGGCTTCAAATCAGAATCTCTTTGATGACTTTGCCAAAGTCGCGTTCCAGGCGTTTGCGTCCGGGGATTTCCATGCGATGCGGATTGAGGCCGAGGAGATGGAGGACAGTGGCGTGAATGTCGGTGACGTAGTGCGGATGCTCCACCGCGTGGAAACCGATCTCATCGGTGGCGCCATGGACGGTTCCGCCTTTGACGCCGCCACCGGCCATCCAAACGCTGAAACCGAAAGGATGATGATCGCGCCCGTCGGCGCCTTGTGATCCGGGCGTGCGGCCGAACTCGGTGCCGAACACGACGAGGGTGTCCTCCAGCAGACCGCGCTGCTTGAGGTCTTTGAGCAGACCGGCGATGGGTTTGTCCACCTGCTCCGCCAGCGCGGAGTGGTTTTTCTTGAGGCCGGAATGGGAATCCCAGGCTCCGGCGGCGCCGTCGCCGTGCATGATCTGGATGAAACGGGTGCCGCGCTCGGCCAAACGACGGGCGACGAGCAACTGGCGGGCGAAAGGCTCGGTGACCTTGTGATCGAGACCGTAGAGACGCTTCGTTTCCTCGCTCTCGTCATCGAGGTTCAAGGTCTCCGGCACGGCGGTCTGCATGTTGTAGGCCAGGGTGTAGCTTCTCATGCGCGCGGCCAGCATGGCGTCACCAGGATGATCGGTGGCGGTGAGGCCGTTCAACCGCTGAATCAGTTGAAACTGCGCGGCCTGCTCGCGCGCGCTGACGCCGGCCTCGGACACAGCGAAGGCCAGCGGGCTCTGCGGGTCCACGCTGAGCTTCACCGCGTCATGCGCGGGACCGAGATAGTGGCCGTCGCGCGTGTCAAAAAAGCGCGGTCCCATGCCGATAAACGAGGGCAAGTTGTCGGTCAGGCTGCCAAGGCCCCAGTTCACCCAGGCGCCAATGGTGGGACCGCGCGGCTCCAGGGTGTGGCGGCCACTGTGGAACTGCACTTGCGCGCCGTGGTTGTCATCGGTGGTCCACAGGCTGCGAATGAAAGCAATCTCGTCCGCGCACGAGCCGATATGCGGAAACCAGTCACTGATCTCGACACCGCATTGGCCGTATCTTTTGAAGCCTGTCTGGAGCGGGTAAATGACGTTGCGCTGCTGGCCGTTGGCGTCGTTCACCACCACCACGCGCACTTTTTTGAGCTTCTCCGGATCCTGCACATCGGCGAACGGAGTCTCGTTGATGGACTTGCCGGCGTAGCGGTTGAGCGCGGGCTTGGGATCGAAGCTCTCCATGTGGCTGACCCCGCCGCGCATGAAAAGCCAGATGACCCGCTTCGCTTTTGGCGCGTGCATGGGCAAACCGTCGGGGGGACGCCACTTGCCCGCCGCCGCCGCCTCGCGCGTCAGCAGGGACTGCAAAGCGATGCCGTAAAGTCCGGCGCCGAGCGTGCGCAACACTTGCCGACGGTGAAGTGCATGAAAAAGTTCCGTGTTCATCGCAGCGTGACAAAGTCGTTGTGATTGAAGAGCGCCTGAAGAAAAAGGGGGCGTGTCAATATGGCGAGGGACTCGCGGCTGGCTTCCTCCTCCTCGCGGGTGGCAACCCGGCCGAGGATGGCGAGGAAACTTTCGCGGATGAACGCCGCCTCGTCGAGCGCGGACAGACGGCCGGCAAGGGCCTGGGCGTTGTCGTGGGAGGCGCGGCTATTGACGAGCGCCAGCGCCTGCTGCGGCGCCACGCTTTCCTCGCGACGGTAGCATTCAAGCACGCTGGCGTTGTCGAACACGCCGAGGAAGGCGTTTTGCTCGTGGGCGGTCTGGTTGAAGTAGAGCGAGCGGCGCGTGCGGGTGTCCAGCTTCACCGGATCCAGCGTGGGACCGCCGAGCGCGGGGTCGAGCCTGCCGGAGAGATGCAGCAGGCTGTCGCGCACGATCTGGCTTTCCATGCGGCGCGGGTTCATGCGCCAGTAGTGGAGGTTGTCGGGATCGGCGTTCAGCGTCCCGGCATCGGCGCCGGCCAGCGAGGAAAGGCGGGCATAAGATTGACTGAGCACCAGCTCGCGGTGCAGCCATTTGAGGCTCCAGCCATTGGCCATGAAGCGCGCGGCCAGGGTGTCGAGCACATCCTGGTGCAGCGGCGCGGGACTGCGGCGGCCGAAGTCGCTGACATCCGCCACCAGCGGCGCGCCGAAGTGGCGGAGCCAGACATGGTTCACCAGCACGCGTGCGGTGAGAGGATTGCGTTCATCGGCAATCCATCGGGCCAGGGCAAGTCGGCGGCCGGTGCTGGTCTCTGGGTATTGCTGCACTTCCGCGTTGCCGGGATCGTCCGGGCCTTCCTGGGCTTTGAGACTGGCGCGCACAAGCGTGTAGGTTTGCCCCGGCGACTTGACGTTCTTTTTTGCATGAACCAGGGCGGCGCGGGCATCAGTGAGCTTCTTTTCAGCGGCGGCTTTTTTCTTGGCGTCGCTTTCTTTGAGATCGGGGCTTTGTTCCGCTTTGAAGAGATCAAGCTCGGCATGAGCGAGCAAGCGGCGCGCATCAGCCGCGGCGGCTTGGGCGGCGAGTTTTTTGTCGTCAGGCTGGCTTTCGGCGGCGTGAACGGCGCGCAGCCAGGCGGGTTTGGCCTCGGCCAAGGCGAGCGTAAGGCGGGCAAGTTGCAATTCGGTTTTCTGGTGCTGGTGTGCAGGTTTTAGCCGCTCCTGTCCTGGCGCTGTCGCCTCCAGCGCGACGAACTTGTTTCTCGCCTCCTCAGTCTCCGCCTCCGCGGCGCGCAGGTGATCTTCCAGCACGAAGGGCAGCAACAGCGGACGCGCGGTGGCGGCGGGCAGCTTCACGGCTTGCACGTCAAAGGGCGCGCCTTTGAGCGAGACAGGCACGGCGGGCGTGTGTGCTTTGGATTTGTCCTCGTTCTTTTCATCGCCGCGCACATGCCGCCAAGTGGGCCGGTCCAGGTGAAGGTCGAAGACGCGCGGCAGGCCGTCTTTTTCAAAGTCGGTGACGCCCGGCACGGGATCGAGCCGGACATGCAGCGGCTCGAAGATGGCGCGCATCTGGTAATACTCGGCCTGCTCCACGGGATCGTATTTGTGGTCGTGGCATTTCACGCATTGCATGGTGAGACCGAGGAAGGCGCGGCAGGTGTGCTCGATGGTGTCATCCAGCCAGGTGGTGCGATTGAAAAGGTAATAGCCGCGCGCCAGGAAGCCGGTGGCGCGCAGGTTGTCGCGATCCTCCGGCGCGAGTTCGTCGGCGGCGAGCATTTGCACGATCATCTCGTCGTAGCCCTTGTCCGCGTTGAGGGATTCGACGATCCAGTCCCGCCAGCGCCAGAGATGCTTGTGACTGTGGCGAAGTTGCGCGCCAAGGCCGTACCAGTCCGAGTAGCGCCAGATGTCCATGAAGTGGCGGCCCCAACGCTCGCCATAATGCGGGGAGCTGAGCAGACGATCCACGACCTGGGCGCGCGCGTCCGCGTCTGCGCCGGTGAACTCCCGAATCTCCTCCGGTGCCGGCGGCAGGCCGATGAGGTCAAGATAAACACGGCGCAGCCAGGTCTCCGGAGCGGCGGGCGGCTGGGCTTTGAGTCCTCGGGCGGCAAGCTTTTTTTCAATGAGCGCGTCCGCGCTCTGGCCTTGGTCTTCGGGAATTTGGTAGGCCCAGTGGGAATGCGGGTCCGGTTCGGGCTGCTCGTTGTCAGGTCCGGGCGCGCCGGCGGCGATCCATTCCTGGAGCAGCGCCACCTGCTCCTCGCTGAGGCGCGCGCCCTCGCCCTCCGGCGGCATGAGGTCGTGCTTGTCGGTGGTGGTGACGCGCTGGACGATCAACGGCGCGGCCCCGGAGAGGATGTCCCCGTCATCACCGCCCTGGCGCATCAGGGTCACGGTGTCGAGACGCAGGCCGGCCTTTTGCTTCAACGCGCCGTGGCAGGCGTAGCAGCGCTCGTGCAGCAACGGCTTGATGTCACGCTCATAGTCCACCGCGTGCAGCAGGGACGGAAGAAGGCAGACGAGAAATGCGCGACGCATGACGACGCGTAAATTACGCCGCAGACACGAGCGGCTTTGCTCACCACGTCTCCAACGCCTGCAACCGCAGGGTGGCAAGGTAGATGGCGGTCTTGGTTTCATGGCTGGAGTAGTAGCTGACCAGCACGCGTTGCTTTTCAGGCTCAACCACGAGTCCCGCGTAGCTGCAGTCTCCCTCGCTAGGCAGTTCGATAACCGGAGTGACTTTGGCCTGGTTCACCTCCAGCAAAAAAATCAGCATTTTCTTGCCCGCGCCGCGGGAGGCGCCGAGCCAGCGCCCGCCAGGGAGTTGGACGATGTTTGGGCCGCCGAGCGCTCGGTCAAGCTCCTTATATTCCCAATCGGTAAAGGGAGGTTTGCTCAGTCCGAGCCAGCCAAAGCTGGGTGCGGGACCGCTGCGGCGGATGAGGGCCAGCATTCGCCCGTCGTGCAAAAAGCGCAGCGTCGTTTCGGAGGGATGTGGCACCGGCATCGTGTGCACCGCCTCCCATGTTTGGGCGTCGCCGCTGCGCACCAACTGCAAAGCGCGCGGTTGTCCCGCAGCCACCTGCTGCACCGCGGCCCAGGCCGTGCCCTCATGCCAAGTCACGCGCCACAACCAGTCCATGTCGGTGCGAATGGAGGCGGGCATCGGGATTGGCTGCGGCGGACTGAAGTTCCGCCCGTCCTGATTGGAAAAAGACACGCGCGACTCCATCTTCAATCGCGTTGTGCCATGATAAAAAGAGCCGCCCATGTTCACGCACAGCCGCTGGTCAGGAGTGACCGAGAGCTTCGGATCACGCAAATCCACCCGCGACTCGTCCAGCAAGGCCACAGAGCGCCAGTTTTGCGCGTCCTCGGACTCGATCACCCGGATCAAGCCGTTCAAACCGGGGATGTGGCCGCTGCCCTCGCGGAAGGCGCAATAGTAGCGCCCCTTGAACGCCGTCAAATCCGTGAACGCGCTGTGGAGGGCGCGATCCCAAATGCGTTCCACCCCGACCACCACCCGCTGCTCCGTTGTTTCCTGGGTGACGGGTTCCTGGGCGTGCAGGGAGGGAACGAAGAAGGCCAAAGCGAGCATCGGGAATCGCATCCGAGCTATACGCCGGCTTGAAGCGAGGTTTGCCGTGCTGGGGAAAATAGGGCATCGCAGAGTTTTCCCGCCCGCAAGGAAGTCCCGCACTCACCCCCGTCCTTTCGATGACACCGCCCCCTTATCCGCTGCGCGCATGAAGGCGCCAAGGTGAAATTTGCCCGGGCTGATTTTGGCGCTGTGGCCTTAAAATTCGAAAACCCAGATTCAACACTCGGAAGTCTGCCATCCAGACCGGGAACTTGCACGATCTCCTCCGTCGTCACCGTTTTCATCTCCACCATGAGACTTCCGATCCTGCTCCTGAGCCTGCTCGCCATTGCCACTTGGGCCGATGCCAAACCAAATTTCATCTTCGTGCTGGTGGATAACCTGGGCAACGGCGACGTGCGCTGCTTCAACCCAGACACCAAGCACCGCACTCCAAACCTGGACCGGATGGCGGCGGAGGGCCGTAAACTGACCAGCTTCTACTCCGCCAGCGGCATCTGCACCCCCAGCCGCGCCAGTGCCATGACCGGCTGCTACCCGCAGCGTGTGAACCTGCACCTCAATCACGAAGGCCGCGGCGTGCTGCGCCCGGTTTCCCCGAAGGGCCTGGGCACGGAAGAAGCCACCATGGCTCAGGTGCTCAAGGCCGCCGGTTATGCCACCAAAATCATTGGCAAATGGCACCTTGGCGACCAACCGGATTTTTTACCCACCCGCCGCGGTTTCGACGAGTACTTCGGCATCCCTTACAGCGATGACATGACCAAGGACAAACGCCCCGAATTGTGGCCGGAACTGCCGCTCATGCGCGGCGAGGAGGTGATTGAGGCGCCCGTGGACCGCGACTACCTGACCAAGCGCTACACCGAGGAGGCCATCGCCTGGATTCGCGCCAAAAAAGGCGGCCCCTTCCTGCTTTACCTGCCCCACGCCATGCCCGGCAGCACCCCCACCGCCTACTCCAGCCCCGATTTCCGCGGCAAGTCCGCCAACGGCGACTGGGGCGACAGCGTCGAGGAACTGGACTGGTCCATGGGCGAAATCCTGCGCGCGCTCAAGGAGGAGGGTATTGATGAAAAAACCTTTGTCGTCTGGACCTCCGACAACGGCGCCCCGCAGCGCAATCCGCCCCAGGGCAGCAACGCCCCCTACAGAGGCTGGGGTTACAACACCTCCGAGGGTGCCATGCGCATGCCGTGCATCCTGCGCTGGCCCGGCCGCATCCAGCCCGGCACCACCAGCGACGCGCTCTCCACCATGATGGACCTGCTGCCCACCTTCGCCGCCCTTGCCGGCGCGCCGCCGCCGGAGAAAAAAATCGACGGGCATGACATGACCGATGTCTGGCTTGGCGAAGGCGGCGAGGCCAGCCCCTACGACGACAGCGGCTTCTTCTACTACCACTCGGAGCAATTGCAGGCCGTGCGCAGCGGCCCGTGGAAACTTTACTTGGAGCTGCCGAAAAAGCTCTCCAATCTGCGGGACAAAACCGTACCCGCCCAGGCCGAACTCTACGATGTGCGCCACGATGTGGGCGAAACGAGCGAAGTGCTGGCCCGGCACCCGGATGTGGTCGCCCGCCTTACGAGCCTGGCAGAAAGAGCCCGCGAGGAACTCGGTGACCTTGACCGCCCAGGCAATGGCCAGCGCCCGGCAGGCTGGGTGGAGAATCCCACCGCGCGCGTGCTGGCAAAGTAGTCGCCCGCATGGGCAAACCAACTTCGCCGCCGCATGGCTTCACGCAAAGGCGAAACCGTCGAGTGAGCCATCACCTGCATCCTTGTCCATGCCACACGGCACACCGGTGGCGGCCCCGTTTAGCTCACCCCAAAACGCCGGCTCCGGGCCGCACTTCAGCCTTCATCCGAAGCGCGCCAGCCACTTTCCAGGTTGAGCTTTCGGCTTTGCAGGCTTTCATCCATGAATGGTATTGCCCATCATCCGTTATCCCGCGCAGGTGCTGCGCGCCAAGTGCCGCCCTGTGCCGGCAGTGACCGACCGCCACCGCATCCTGGCGGCGGACATGATCGAGACCATGCGCGCCGCGCATGGAGTCGGACTGGCGGCGCCACAGGTCGGCGTGGACGAGCAACTCGCGGTCATTGATGTGTCCCATGATCCCGAGTGCGTCAGCTACCTGCGCGTCAACGGAGCGGACACCGATCTGGCGGGCTTCATGCCCATCGTTTTTTTCAATCCCCGTCTCGATCTCGGCAAACAGCGCGAGTTGGGGGAGGAAGGCTGCCTCAGCATTCCGGAACTGCGCGCCAAGGTCAACCGGCCGGAAGCCATCAAAGTCACTTATCAAACCCTCGACGGCGAAACCGTGACCCTGGAGACGGACGGCCTGCTGGCGCGCGCCTTTCAGCATGAGATCGACCACCTCAACGGCGTGCTATTCATCGACCGTGTCTCCGCCGCCGCCAAGGTGGGGGTGATGCGCCGCTTGAAGTGGCTGGTCCAGGAGTGGGCGGAGGAGGACGCCAAGGCCGCCGCCAAGAAGGCGTGAGAAATCAATAAACTCAATCAAAGCAAAACCATGGGAGCGCAGTGGAAGCAAAAATGGCGGGAACTGGCCGCCGATAAAAAAGGCAAACAGGTGGGCAAGTTGGTGCGTGAAATCCAGGTGGCCGCCCGCCTCGGCGGCCCCAATCCCGAGTTCAACGCCAGACTCTTCGCCGCGCTGGATAACGCCCGCAAACAGAGCGTGACGAGGGACACCATCGAGCGCGCCATTGCCAAAGGCAGCGGCACTGGCTCCGATGCCGTGCATTATGAGACGGTCGTGTTTGAGGGCTTCGCCCCGCACCGGGTGCCCGTCATTGTCGAGGCACTGACGGACAACAACAACCGCACCTCCTCGGAGATTCGCGTGCTGTTCCGTGCCGGCAGCCTGGGACAACGCGGGTCCGTGGCCTGGATGTTCGAGCACTGCGGCCTGATCGAGGCCCGCCACCGGGACGCGCAGACGGACATCGAGATCGCCGCCCTGGAGGCGGAGGCGGACCAAGTCGAGCCGCTGGAGATGGACGAGGATGACACCGAATCAGCAGGCCAGATTGGCGCTCGATTCTTCTGCGCCAGCAATCAACTCGACGCGGTCACCAAAGTCTTGAAAACCGCGGGCTGGGTGGTGACGCTGGCCGAACTGCATTACCGGCCCAAGGAATACCCCGAACTGGACGAAGCTCAGCGCGATGAGGTCACCGCCTTCCTGCGCGACCTTGACGAGCACGCTGACGTGCACCGGATTTACGCCGCCCTGCGCTGAATGCAGCGCATTCAGGATAGCGCCCGGCTCTGTTGACGAAAACCAGCAGGCCGGCCGTTCTACATGAAGCGGCCCCGCCGCCATCATGGCACTCGCGGGTTACGCCGCTTTCACCTTTCGCAGCAACCGCAGACCATCCACGCGCATGGTCTTGTCCACGGCCTTGCACATGTCGTAGATCGTCAGCGCGGCCACGGCGGCGGCGGTGAGGGCTTCCATTTCGACGCCGGTGGGGGCCACCGTGCGGGCGAGGGTGGAGACGCGGATGCCGCCATCCTCAAGCTTGAATTCGACCGCGACTTTGGCGAGCGGGATTTGGTGGCAGAGCGGGATGAGTAACTGTGTCTGCTTGGCCGCTTGAATGCCCGCCACGCGCGCCACGGCCAGCACGTCGCCCTTCGGCGCGCCTGCCCCGGCGATCAGGTGCAACGTCTCGGCTTGCAGCGTGATGAAGGCTTCCGCCTCCGCTTCCCGCGCGACGGCGGGTTTGGCGGAGACATCGACCATCGCGGCGCGCCCCGCTTCGTCCAGGTGACTGAGTTTGCTCATGCTTGAGCCGCCAACAAAGCACCGGCGCTCAGCGCGTCCACCGCCAATATCGCCGTGCCACCCACCACAACAGCACGGGCACGGCGGCGCTCAGCAAGATCGCCAGCGCCGGATTTTCATGACCGAGATGACCGATGGCGGCAAAGGCAAACCCGAGCGGCAGTGAACCGCAAACCAGCGCCACCCAAAACACGCGCCACTTCATGCGCGCCAGTCCGGCAAGGCAGGCCACCGCCTCCGGCAGCACCGGCAACCAGCGCGACAAGGCCACCAGCCAGCCGCCTCTTTTTTCAAACAGTGCATGCGCCCGCTCCAGGCCGTCGTCGCCCGCGATCCAGCGCGCGGCGGGCCGTCCCCACCAGCGGCACAGCGCGTAGGCGGTCATGCCCGCCAGCACGGAGCCGCCAGCGCTCGCCAGACCACCCCAGAACCAGCCATACATCCAGCCCAGGGCGGACATCACCACCGTCCCCGGCACCGGCAGCACGATGTCCGCCACCAACAAACCCATGCCCGCCGCCCAGGCCCAGGCGCCAAAATCTTCCAACCAGGCGCGCGCGCCCTCCAGGTTGAAGGCGCTTTCAAACCAGTCGCCCCAAATCAAAAAGGGCAGAACGATGAGCGCCAGCAGCGCGGCCACCAGCAGCAGCAAATGACGCGCGGACGCCGTTATGGCCATGGCTCAGATGCCGTCCCAGGTGATGTCACGCAACGGAATGACCTTCCGCTCCAGATGATGCTGGGCGTGAATGTGCCGCACCGTGCCGCTGCGCGCGCGCATCAGGATCGAGTGCGTCTCCACATAGTGGGAGGTGATTTTGACACCGGGCAGCAACGGGCTGTCACTGATGCCGGTGGCGCAGAACAGCGCGCTCTCCCCGACCACGAGGTCGTCGGAGCGATGCACCCGCGTCAAATCCTCCGGCGCCACCTGCGCCGCCACTTCGGCGCGGTGCTCGTCGTTGTGAAACCACATGCGCATCTGCATGTCGCCCCCCAGGCATTTCAAGGCCGCCGCCGCCAGGATGCCCTCCGGTGAGCCGCCCATGCCGACGTAAAAATCCACGCCCGACTCCGGCAGGGACGGCGCCACGGCGGCCGCGATGTCACCATCCGTGACCATGCGCAGCGCGGCGCCGGTCTCGCGCGTCTCGCTGATGATGCGCTCGTGCCGGGGCCGGTCCATGGTGCAGACCACCACATCCTCCCGCCGTTTGCCGAGGGCGCCGGCGACAAAATCAATCACCCTGGCCATCGGCCAGTCCAGCAGGCAGGGATGGCCGGCCGCCTCCAAAGCGCGCAGGACTTTGGGACCGAAGGCCAGTTTGTGGCTGTAGAAGCTCGGGATTTCCTTCATCACGCCGCTGACGCCGTCCGGCACCTGCGCGGCGGCGATGACAGCGATGCTGTTGGGCAGGCCTTTGGCAATGTTCGAGGTGCCGTCGATGGGGTCGAGCGCGATCTCGAAGCGCGGCGAGCCGGGCTTCCAGGTGCCGAGCTGCTCGCCCACAAAAATGCCGGGGGCCTTGTCTTTGATTCCCTCTCCGATGACGACCTTGCCGCGGATGTCGAGGATGTCGAAGACACCGTAAATGGCACGGCAGGCGGCGGCGTCAGCGCGCTCCTTCTGGCCGCGCCCCATCCAATGAACGGCCTCAATGGCGGCGTTTTCAGTGGCGCGCACGAATTCAAATTCAAGCACACGCTCCAAATCCAGGGTGCTGCGCATGGGGGGAAGGCTATTGGTGTCGCTCATGGATCAAGATGCACGCTCAGCGGTGACTGGGCCGCCGGACCCTCCACCAGTTGATGCGGGAAATCCGCCTGTCAAGACACGCGGTCCAGCTCATTTTGGTGAAGTCCTGGCACGGCTGGAGGCGCGTGCAGGCCGTGTCTCAGGCCGCGCGCGCGCGGCGGATTTCCCGCAAGCGGCGGTAGCCGACCAGCTGGCGCGACTCCTCGTCATAAAGGCGCAGCTTGGCGCATTTGAGGCTCTCCACCAGGGTAATGGGCTTGACGTTGTAGAATATCGGGTGCGAACGATGGCACTTCTCGAGATGGTAGTTCGGGATGCGCGAGCTGAGATGATGAATGTGGTGGAAGCCGATGTTGCCGGTGAACCATTGCAGGATTTTCGGCAGCTTGTAGAAGGAACTGCCCTCCAGTGCGGCAGTGGTGTAATCCCAGTCGTCGCGGCGCTCCCAATACACGTCTTCAAATTGGTGCTGCACATAGAACATCCAGATGCCCGCCGCGCCAGCCACCAGTGTCACCGGCACTTGGATCATGAGATACTCCTTCCAACCGAACAGCCACATCAAACCGCCCACCATGCCGGCCAGGGCCAGATTCATCCAAAGCACCGAGCGGCGGTCCTTGCCTTTGGCGCGCGGCGAGGGCAAGCGCTGATAAACGTAAAACATCACGAGCGGGGCCAGCACGAACATCACGAAGGGATTGCGCGCCAGGCGATAGGTGAAACGCGTCCATTTGCTGGACTTCAGGTACTCATCCACCGTCAGCGTCCAGATGTCCCCTTCACCGCGCCGGTCCAGATCCCCTGAGGTCTGATGATGCACCGCGTGCTGCCAGGTCCAGTGGCCGTAGGGCGTGAAAGTCAGCATGCCGCAGATGAAACCGAGCATGTCATTGGCACGGCGCGATTTGAAAAAAGAGCCGTGGCCGCAGTCGTGGAAGATGATGAACACGCGCACCAGCAGCAGGCCCGCGATCACCGCCAGGCCAAGCGTGAGCAGGTAGGACACCGACAGGCTCCAATACATCAGCGCCCACAGCGCCGCGTAGAGGGGCAGTGTGTTCGCCACCTGCCAAAGCGCGCGCCGCAGGGACGGCACCTGAAAACGAGCCACAATTTTTTTCCACTCGCTGATGCCAACCTGCCCGGTGTTGGCTGGCACGTTCTGCTCTTGGATGGCGGATTCGGCTGGAGGGGTTTCGACCAAGTCGCGGGTGATCTCGGTAAATTCAGGCGCGAGGGCGGAAAGGGTGCTGGTCATCGAAAACGAACTGGCGTGGCTGGCTGGGAGAGCGGCGACTCTACAGGATATTTGTCGTTTGTCCCGCGCTGAATTCGTCAAAATCACACTTTTCTTGCGTTTTCAGCTTCGATTGCCGTTACAAGTGACGAAAATGACGCGATTCCAGGCCGCACTTGCAAAACCGGCCCGTGGCGGCAGGATGCGCGCCCATGCTAACGCAGATCGCCGAGGTATTTAAATTCTTCCTCACCCAAAGCCCCGCCACGATCTGGCGGCGGCTGCGCGCCCGCGACATGCCCTGGATGGTGCAGCTCTGCGTCTATGGCTTCTGCGGCGTGCTGGCCACGGTCGTCGGCGTCGGACAGATCGTGCTTCTCTCCAAAACCCTCATTCCGGCTTATGAAGGCATGATTGTGGACGGTGAGCCGATCACCGACGCGCTGCGCGCGAAAAATCTGCTAATCAACAACTCCATCTCTTTTTTCACCACCAACTTCTTCATTTACTTCTTGAACGTGATGCTGGTGTTCAAACGCGGACGCCATCATCCCTGGGTGGAGTTTTTTTGGTTCACCTTGATCAATGGCCTGAGCTTCGCCCTCAGCCAGGTGGCCGGCCCCTGGCTGGTCCATCAATTTGGCGTGCCCACCAACCTGGCCATCTTCACCAACACCGTCTTCGCCGCCATGATCAATTTCCTGGCACGCAAATTCTTCGTGTTTCAGGGCTGAGCTGGCCGCCGGTAGCGGCGAAACTCCAACGGCGGCGACACCGCCAGCACTTCCGGCGGGCCGAACAACGACTCGAACGGCGGCATGAAGGCGTCGCCCGCCGGCGCCTCATCGACCAGCGTCAGATAGAGCTCCTCGCAGCGCGGCAGCAGCGCCTCGTAAAGCCGCGCGCCGCCGATGACGAAGACGCGCTCCGCCCCATCGCAAGCCGCCGGCAACTCCTCCAAACGCCTCAGCACGGTAATACCAGCGATCTCCGGCAGGGTGCCGCTGAGCACCAAATTCAGCCGCCCCGGCAGCGGTCTTCCGAGAGACTCGAATGTTGTCCGCCCCATCAACACCGGATGCCCAAGGGTGGTCTTTTTGAAAAACTGCAAGTCCTCCGGGTGATGCCAGGGCAATGCGCCCGCGCGCCCGATGACACGGTTGACCGCCATGGCGGCGATGGCACTGAGTTTGGGAAAAGACATCGTCAAAAGCTACCGCGCTCACAAATAATCCGCCATCTCATACAACCGTGGATCGCGCTGCGGTTGACGGTGGTGGGCGCGGATTTTTTTCATGACCTGGCTGAACAGCGCGTCCCCTGCCCCCTCCTCATCCCCCGCCAGATCACCGAACTCGCTCTCCAGTTTGTCCGGGTCCTCGCCCGACTCCAACCGCTTGACGATCTCCCGCAGTTCCGGCGGTGTTTTGTCCCCCATCAGGTCCGTCATCTTGCGCATGAAATGGCCAAGCTGGCGCGGGTCGGGATGGTCATCGTCGAGGCCGGCCATGTCCTTCTCCATGTCCGCCATCAGCGCCTCCATCTTCGCGTCGTCGATGCCGGCAAAAGGGTCGTCCTCGCTCTCCTCCTTGGCGCGGCCGAGGATGGCGAATCGGGAGACGCGTTTTTCCATGCGCAAGGCGGGATCATCCGGGCAGCGCGGCACGCGATCGCGATGCGCCAGGCTGCGCGCCAGGAACTGGTACAGCTTGTTGTTGTCAGGACAGTAGAACTCGTAGATCGGCATGGCGGAGCGAAGGCGGGGGGTTACGACCAGAGCCCGGCGGGATATTCGCCCTCCTTGACAAGTCGCTGAATGGCAGCCACAACCTCGGCCTTGTCCTCCGGGTAGGTGACCCCGAACCACTTGCCGGTGGATTCCAGCACGCGCACGTCAGCCCGGCCATTTTTGATAAGCACATCCACTTCCTTTGGCACGTAGCACTCGGCCTTGAGATCGCCGCCGTGATTTTCCAGGAAGACCGTGAAAGCCGCCCGCAGATGCGCAAAGACATCCGGGGTGAATCCGAAGAAATTCATCGACACCACTTCGTCCCCGGTCAGGACCACCGGATGATCGGGATCCTCGCGATTTTCCGCGCCCGAGTCCGTCTTGAAAATCTTGGTCATCTCCGTGACGGAGGACAACATGCCGGAGCCATCCCGGGTGCAAACCCCGCGCGCCACCGAGCCGAAGTCGGAAAGCGTGTTGCGCAGGTAAAAGCCGACCATCGAGTAGTGGGACTTGCCGTCGTCCGGCCGCGCTTGCGTCAGGTCGGCGGCGATTTTTTCAAAGGCGTCGCGGCCGTAGAAATCGTCGGCATTGATCATCAGAAACGGCTCATGCACCACGGACTCGGCGGCGAGCACCGCATGGGCGGTGCCCCAGGGCTTGACGCGCCCCTCCGGCACGGAGTAGGGCGCCGGCAGATCGTGAATATCTTGGAAAGCGTACTCCACCTGGATGCGCCCCGCAAAACGCGCCCCCACCTGCTCGCGAAACTGCTGTTCAAAGTCGCGCCGGATCACAAAGACCACCTTGCCGAACCCTGCGCGAATGGCGTCAAAGACGGAGTAATCAAGTACGACCTCGCCGGAGGGTCCCATGGCGTCGAGTTGTTTGAGGCCGCCGTAACGGCTGCCCATGCCGGCGGCAAGGATAAGTAGAGTGGGTTTCATTTGAAGCAAAAAAAACGAAAAGAGGCTGCGCGCAATACTGCCGCGCCACCCTGCGCGGTCAACCTCCAGCCCGGTCTTTTAAGGGCATCCTGAGGGGTGCCCTTGAGCATGCGGAGAATGTCGCCAGCGAGTTGGTGGTTTGACAAGCGCGCGCGGTCACCGGCTCCGACGTGGCCAAGCGGTGCCGCCGCTTAACCACCGCGTGGCCACGGCGCGGTTCGCCCCAGCATCCGGGAAATGACCGCGCGGGCAGGCGCGGAAAGTGCGCGGGCATCTTGCCGCTTGCCTCTGCTGTCATCGTCGGCAAGCTGCGGGCTTCTGACGGATGTTTTTTCTGGCCTATTATCTGCACGATCTCAGCCCGCATGTGGTGCGGCTTTTTGGCGGCTTCGCCATTCACTGGTATGGCCTGGCCTATGTGCTGGGCTTTTACCTGACTTATGTGGTGATGCACCAACTGGCGCGGCGCGGTTTGTCGGTGCTAAAACCGGAGCAGACGGCGGATTTCATCACGCTGGTGGCTTTTTTCGGCGTGGTGCTGGGGGGGCGGCTGGGCTACATGCTGTTTTACGACTTTGAGAATTTCATCCGCAGACCGTGGATTTTCTTTCTCATCAACCAGGGCGGCATGGCGAGTCACGGGGGCATCCTGGGGGTGGTCTTCTTCACTCTCTGGTATGCGCGCAAGCACGCGGTCTCCTGGACGGGGCTGGGGGACGCGCTGGTGTGCGGCGCGCCGCTGGGCGTCTTCCTGGGGCGGCTGGCGAACTTCATCAACGGCGAACTGTTCGGGCGGGTGACGACGGTGCCATGGGCGGTGAAGTTTCCAACGGAGTTGCTGCACTCGGATTATGTCAAACAAGGCGGCACACCGGTTGACCTCCCCCCGGGCTTGCAACACAGCCCGGAGATCATCCAGTGGTTCGAGCAGACGGGCGGCGGGCGCGCGGAATTGGAGGCGCTGCTGCATCCGCGGCATCCCTCCCAACTTTACGAGGCGCTGGGGGAGGGACTATTGATCACCGTCCTGCTGCTGGTGGTGCGGGTGAAGTTTCCCAAGCTGCCGCACGGGGTGCTGACGGCGCTGTTCTTTCTGCTCTACGCGACGGCGCGCATCGGCTTGGAGAATCTGCGCCAGCCCGATGATGGCTCGACGCCGATCCTGGGCATGACGAAGGGGCAGTTCCTGACGCTGTTTATGATCGCGATCGGGCTGGCTTTTCTCATCGGGGCACTGGTGCGGGGGAAAAGACCGGGGGCTGTCTAAAGCGGGGCAATTATCTTGATCGCCCTGAATGAATGCAACCAGGATGGTTGCACCAATTCACCAGCGCCACCAGGCGGCGAGTTCATCGGCACCGAAGTCGGCGAGGATGTGACCGTCCACGTCGATGCTGGGGGCTTTGCTCTGGCCAGTGAGGCGGTGCATCTCGGCGCGGGCCTCGGGGTCGCGGATGACATCGAGCGCTTCGTAGCGAATGCCGCGCGCGTCGAGCCAGTCGAGGGCTTCATGACACCAGGGGCAGCCGGGTTTGATGAACAGTCGGATTTTCATGAGGGAACTCATTCGGCGCTGGGGGCCCGCAGGTCGAGGCATTTGACATGGCCGGCGGAATTGCGCACATAGAGCAGGCCGTCGGCAAGCACGGGCGTGGTCCAGCAGCGACCGCCCAAAACCTGGGCGCGGGCGATTTCATCGAAGCCGTCGGGAGAGGCTTTGGCGGTCACCAACTCGCCTTTCTCGGTGATGATGACGAGCCTGCCGTTGGCGGCGGTGAGGGCGCCGAAGCCGATGCTTTTCTCCTCCCACTTAAGTTCGCCAGTGGCCAGATCGATGCAGCGCAGGGAGGCGCGCTTGTTTTCGTCATCGTCGATGCCGTACAAGTGACCGTCGAGCAGGAGGCTGGAGTTGAACTGGTTTTTCAGATTTTTGTTTTCCCAGACGATCTCCGGCTGGCCGTCGCCCAACTTCAGCAGGGCGGCACCGCGATTGTAGCCCGAGGAGATGAAGAGCTGCGCGCCGCTCTGCACCGGGTCGGCGGCGTTCACGCCGTAGCGTGTCTTCCACGGCACGGACCAGACGAGGGCTCCATCAGCGGCGCTGACGGCGTTGTAAGCGTCCTCCGCCGCCAGCACGAACACGCCCGGATAACCCCGCAATGGAAAGGGGGTGGAGTATCCCGCCGCGACGTCGTTGCCGCTCCGCCAGACGGTCTTGCCGGTGGCGATGTTCAACGCCATGCCGGACTGTCCAACGTTCAGCAGCAGCAGGTCGCCATGCGGTCTTGGCGACCCGGCGTAACCCCAGTCGGGAATTTTGGCGTCGGTCTCCTTTTGCGCGTTCTTGCTCCACACCACGCGGCCATCGGCGGCGTCGAAACAAAACACATCCCCCCAACGGCTCAACTGGTAAACGCGGCCGCCTTCGACAGTGGGCGTGGCAGAGGTGCCGCCCTCGTAATACTTGTCGCCAAGGTCGGCGGGATAGGCGTGCTGCCAGAGCGGCGAGCCGGTGGCCGCGTCGAAGGCGAAGACGGTGTCATTGCCGTCGGCGTGGCCGGTGGAATAAACACGGCCTTTGGCGACGGCGAAGGAGGCGAAGCCGAGTCCGATCTCCGCCTCCCAGAGCACGGGCGGGCCTTCGCCACTGAAGTCGGCCTTCCAGTTCGTCTCGGTGGAGATGCCGTCAAAATTTGGGCCGCGATAGACGGGCCAGTCCGCGCCGGTGACGGGCAGGCATACGAAGGCGGCAGTCGAGGCAAGAAGCGGTTTGAGTGTCATGGCGGACGTTCCAAGAAACAACGCGCCGCGCAACTGAATCCTCCGTCGCGTGAATCCCTCGTGGCGGAGAGGATGGGGCGGTGTAGGCTCAGCGTCCGTTCTTGATTCAAATGCTTCGTTTTTTGCGCGCCACCATCACGCTGCTCGCCGCGGTGGCGATCGTGTATGCCATTTGGAAAAGGCTGGCGCCGCGACTGGAGGATCTGCCGGCGCGGGCGGTCACGGCGAAACCGCTGGACCCGGCGTTTCACCGGCTGACGCCGCGCGAGATGGCGACACTGCCGCTGGCGCCACGCTTTGATCATCCGCTCGGCTCGGAGCACGGGGCGCTGGCTTACAACGCGCAGCCCTTCCGCATCACCCGGCATCTCGGGGATGATTTGAACGGCATCGGCGGCCAGGACTCGGACCTGGGTGATCCGGTGTATGCGGCGGCAGCGGGGCGCGTGGCACTGGCGCGTGATGTCGGCGGCGGCTGGGGGAAGATGGTCATCCTGGCGCACCGGATGCCGGATGCGGGGGAAAAATCGGGGTGGAAGGTCTGGCAGACGGTTTATGCGCATCTCGAAAATATTCAGGTGAGGCTGGGGGAAAGCGTCGAGCGTGGGCGTCAAATTGGCAAGGTGGGCACGGCGGATGGCCGCTACCTGGCTCACCTGCATTTTGAAATCCGCGAGGGTCCCTATGTGAATCCTGGGGTGGGTTACGCGGACACGCCGATGAACCGGGTCAGCCCGGAGCGGTTTTTATTTCAGCACCGGGGCGCGGAACCAGAGCTACTGAACCCGCCGCCGCTGCCGGAAGCGGCAGAGGTGGAGGTGACGCGCCTGCCGGAGTGACAGCGTCATTGCCCGGCATCGGGGCCGAACAACTCGTCCGCCAGCGCGCGGCTCTCGTCGATGAAGAGCTTTACCAGACTGCTGGGTCGCGCTTGATGGAAGACGCTGAACACGACCGGCGGGAAACCTGCCAGCGGCAGCTCAATGACGCCCTTGGGCAGGCGCACGCGCGCGAGTTTGACGCTAAGGCCGACGCCAAATCCCTGCGCGGCATATCGGGCGACGAGGTCGAGGCTGCCGAGTTCCAGGCTGGGCAGCCATTCGACCTGCCGTTTTCTAAGCTCGTCGATGAAGACGCGACGCACGGTGTCGCTGCCGGCGAGGGTGATGAGCGGCACGCTGATGCGCTCGGTGGTGAGCAAGGCGGCGGCGTCGCGGATGCCGAGTTTTTCCGGCACCAGCAAGGTCATGTGCAAACGATGGATCGCGGTGCAGTGCACGCCCGGGCAGGGTTTGACAGTCTGCACAGCGAGGCCAATGTCGATCTCCTGCGCGGCGATCAGGGCTTCTATTTGATCCTGCCTGGCCTCGGTGAGCGTGAAACGAAAGCGTTTGCGTTTGAGTTGCATGCGGGCAAGCAACGCGGGCAGGTATTCGCGCTGCACCAGTTCCGGCGCGGCGATGCGCAGCCGCTCATCCACACCGCCAGTGATGCGCGCGCGCAGTTCCGGCAGGCCGCTGAAAAACGGCGCGATGAACTGGTAAAGCGCCTCGCCCTCGCGGGTGAGTTGAAAGGGGCGGCGATGAAACAGAGTGACGCCGAGACCGGACTCCAACTGCAGGACCTGCGCGCTGATCGCCGGCTGCTGGATGCCGTAAGGGATGTGGCGGGCGGCGGCGCTGACGCCTTGATGATGCGCCACGTAGTAGAAGAGTTCGAGGTGATGGATGTTCACGGGCGGTGAGGAAAGGCGGTTAATAGGCAAAGCTATGTGCCGAGCCGGTGACGGCGTCATCCAGTTCGTCGGTTTCATCAAGCGAGCACCACACACGCGCGTCCGCCCAGCCAAACGTTCTGGGCAGCATCAAATGCAGACGTGTGAGGCGGAGGTCCAATTCGCGAATGAACGACAAAGCGGCGCGGGAGATTTGGCCGGCGGCGGCGTGATCACCGGCGGCTTGCAGGCAATCCCTGAGATGCTCGGCGGACAGCAACGGCTCCAGGCCGTAACCACAGATGGCCGCCAGGCAGCGGGAGTCGGGATCGATCCACAGCAGGAAGCGCCGGCAAGCGCCGCCTTTTTCCATGACGCTGTGCAGACCGCCTCGGTTGAAGACCCAAAACAGCCAGGGTCGCGCGGGCACATTCGCTGGCTTGGGCATGAGCAGCAGGGTGACACTGCTTTGCTGGAAGCGCTTGCGGAACTCAGCGGCGGCCTGCGCGAATTGCGCCCTGCCTGAACGACCCAGCAAATCCGCCGGATCGGTGACAGGATGCTCCAGGAAAGGCGGCGCGCCGAAGGCGGCATCCGCCGCCGTCATCGAAAAGCCGCACGCGCCGCAGACGGAAGCGGTTTCATGAAGAGGCTGCTGGCAGGAGGGACAAAACACAACGGCACTCTATAAGAGAGCGGCGCGCCACGGCCAAGAGCGAAATGCGGCAGAAGTAGTCCGTGAGTCCTCCCGCGGCCCCTGCCAGCACTCCGCTGTCACAACCCTATTCATGCCTCACGGTTTCCGCACACGCACGGCGCAGGCCTTGTAACCGGGCTGGCGGCTGTGGGGGTCGAAGACGCCGAGGGTGAGCAGGTTGACGGCGGGATCGTGCATGGGCAGGAAGACCTGGCCGGGCCGCACGATGCTGGTGACGCGCGCCCAGGCGGTCACCGCGCCGCGCCGGGATTCGACGGTGACTTGCTGGCCGTCGCTCAGGCCGAGGCGGGCAGCGTCCCCGGCATGAATCTCCAGCAGCAGGCGGTCCGGGTGCAACTTGCGCAAGACTGCGGACTTGCGGGTGCGTGTCTCGGTGTGCCACTGCGCGCTGCTGCCGCGCCCGGTGAGCAGCAGCAGCGGATACTCCGCGTCCGGCGCCTCCGGCAAACCCTGCGGCGCTTCAAAGATGAAACGCGCCCTACCGTCCTCGGTAAAAAAGCGACCGTCCTCAAAGAGTCGGCGCTCGGCATTTCGGATTTTGGATTTTGGATTTCGGATTTGATAAGGCCATTGAATGCCGCCGCAATGCTCGATCATCTGATGGTCCTTGATGCCGGTGATGTCGCAGGGCTGGCCGGCGCTGACGCGCTTGAGGAACTGGAAGACGGCGGCGGGGCTGGTCCAGTTTTGAAAAAAATCGCCGCAGCCCCAGCTCTCGGCGATGAGGCGGAAGATGGAAAAGTCCGCCAGCGCCTGGCCGGGCGCGCGCGCGACTTTGTGGCTGAGACCGAGGCGGCGCTCGGCGTTGATGAAGGTGCCCTGCTTTTCTCCCCAGGCGGCGGCGGGAAGGTAGAGATGGGCGAGCCGCGCCGTCTCGGTATTGGCATACATGTCCTGCACCGCGAAGAACTCGAGCTTCTTCACCGCCTCGGTGAACGAGCGCTGGTTGATCCAGGAATGGGCGGCGTTGGTGGCGACCATCCACAGGCCTTTGATGCTGCCGTCGTGAATGCCGTCGATGATCTGGTCGTAGGCCCAACTGTTGCGCTCGGGAATGCGCTCCACCGGGATGTCGAGGGCGGCGGCGACTTTCTCGCGATGCGCGGGGTTGGTGAAGTCGTGACCGCCGAGCAAGTTGGTGGTGTTTGAGAACAAGCGCGAGCCCATGGCGTTGCACTGTCCCGTGATGGAGTTCGCGCCGGTTCCGGGCCGGCCGATGTTGCCGGTCATCAAGGCGAGGTTGATGATGGCCTGGGCGGTGCGGGTGGCTTGATGCCCCTGGTTGACACCCATGGTCCACCATAACGAGACGCGCTGACCGTTGGCGATGGCGTCCGCGCAACGGTCAAACTGCGCCTGCGTGAGGCCCATCGCGCGCAGGTGCCGCGCGGGCTCGTAGTCGCGCAGGAAGCTGGCAAACTCCGCGAAGCCGTTGGTGGAGCGCTCGACAAAAGCGCGGTCCACGGCGTCGCGGCGGATCATTTCATGCGCGAGGCAGTAGAGCAGCAGGATGTCGGTCTTGGGAAGGATCGACAGGTGCTGGGTGGCGGCCATCGCGGTCTCGGTGCGGCGCGGATCGATCACGATGATCTCCGGCTGATGCGGGTTGCGCTCCACCCGCTGCCACATGATGGGATGCGCGATGGCCGGATTGGCGCCGACGAAAACCAGCACGTCGCTCTCCTCAAAGTCGGCATAGGTGAAGGGGGGCGCGTCGAAACCGAAGCTCTGCTTGTAGGCGGTGACGGCGGTGGCCATGCACTGGCGGGTGTTGCCGTCGCCATGAACCATGCCCATGCCGAACTTCGCCAGCGCGCCGAGAAAGGCCATCTCCTCCACCATCATCTGTCCGGTGCTGAGAAAGGCGACGCTGTCCGCCCCGTGGCGCGATTGCACGGCTTTGAACTCGCGGCAGAACACGTTCATCGCCTTTGTCCACGGCACGGGATCACCATGCAGCAGCGGCGTGGTTCCACGATCACCCGCCGCCAGCGGCGTGAGCGCCTCCCAACCTTTGGGACAGGCCATGCCCAGATTGACCGGATATTCCGGGTCGGGCGTGACATTGATCGCCTGGCCCTCGGCGTCGAGATGCACTTTCAACCCGCAACCCGTGGCGCAAAAGCCGCAGATGGATTTCGCCACACCCGCCGGCTTGGTTTTCACCGGCACCTGCCCCAGCCCGAAACGCCCCGGCTCACGCAGCAGCTCCCGCGTCATCGGCCCGTCCCAGGCGCGCACGCGGGCAAGGTTGGGGATTGAGTTGGCGGTCATATCACACGCCCGGCATGCGCCAAGCCTGAACGGTTTTGAAGAAGAGCGCGCGTTCGATTAGCTCGGCGCTTATCAGGACGACGAGCGCCACCCATGGAGAAAGCGAGGTCAGGAGAAGTGCGGACACGGCGGCGGATAGGCGGATGCCGGTCCAGTGCGGCAGGGCTTCGAGATGGCTGCGGCGTTGATAGGTTTTGCCGGGTTGCATGAGCCAGAGGTTTTCGATGAGCGGTTTTCCGGCTTGCGCCAGCAGGGCGGCGACAAGCCAGTCCCGATGGATTGCGGCGAGGGCAGTGAGCGCGATGACGAACACGGTGCCGCCGAAGCGGGTGCTGGTGATGGCGCAGGACCAATCGGGGCGACGCGTGTCCACATACACCATGATCGAGCAAAACACGCCTGCCGTGCCGGTCATGACCGCCCACCATGGGCTGACGCCAACCAGGGTCAGCGTACTCGCTCCGGCGAAGGCGCTGCAGGCCAGGATCTCGCGGCTGAGCCAGCTTTTGCGCCAACCGAGAAAGGCGCGCCAGGCGCGCAAGGGCTGGCCCAGGTGCAGCACACTGGCCAGCAGACCACCGTGCAACGCGGCGTTGCCGAGCCAGAGCGGCACTGTCGCGCCGCTCACCGCCGCGGCGATGAAAAAACCGAGCGCGGCCTGGGTCAGCACCAGCATGATGACCAGCGGCCAGTGCGTGTGCTCGATGCGCAACTCGGCGGCATTGGCGGACGCCGCCTCCTGAGGCAGCGGTTTGGCGGTGAGGTAGCGGGTGGTGGGGCGGGTGTAATCGCTGGGCACGACACCGGGCAGCAGAGGCGCGGAGGATGGCGCGGGATCGCGTGGCACGAGGCGGATGCCGATGGCGCCATTGGGGCAGGCCTGCACGCAGGCGGGCGCCTCGCCCTCGGCGAGCCGGGAGTGGCACATGTCGCACTTGCGCACAATGCCGAGGCGGGTGTTGAATTTCGGCACCTCGTAGGGGCACTTCAGCATGCAATACGAGCAACCGATGCATTGGTCGTCGAGATGGCGCACGATGCCGGTTGCCGCATCCTTCTCATAAGCCAGCACGGGGCAGCCGTTGGCGCAGGCGGGATCGGCGCAGTGATGGCAGGCGGTGGTGACGGTCTGCTGGTAAACCGGCGCCGTCCGCGTGAGGAGCGCGCCGACATCCCGCCAGCTTTCGTCGTCATCAAGGCCGTTCAGCGAGTGGCAGGCGGTGACGCAGGCTTTGCAACCGGTGCATTCATCAAGCTTTACCTCAAAGGCGTACTGCTCGCCGCGACCGGGTTTGCTGAGCGGAATCAACTGCCGGTAATGCGGAGCGAGCAAGGGCTCGACGGCTTCGTGATCATCATGCCATTGCGAGAAGCGGGAGACGGCGGTGTCGAGGCGGTTTTGCTCGGCGAGCAATGCCTCCAGCAAGGGGACTTCGAGCGCGTCAGGGCTGTGGCGGCGCTCTGTGGGCGTCGCTGACTTTTCGGTGGTGGCCGCCTGAGCGAGAGAAGCGCGACGGTCATAGACCGCCGCTACATCGTCAGTGGGGGCGCTCATGCGGTGAAGGCCTCCTGGAGTTCTCCCACGGTGTGGCGGTTGCAGAAGGTGTGGAAGGTCTCGCCGGGCTGGCGCTTTGTGAGGTAGCCGCGCAGCATTGCTTCCAGGGTGTCGGTCACTGCCTCAGCAGGCACCCCGCTAAAAATCTGGCGGCCGATTTTGCGGTTCTCGCCGAAACCGCCGCCGACGGTGATGTGGTAGCCCTCGCCGGACTCGGTTTTCACTTTGGTGCCGAGCAGGCCGATGTCGCCCATGAAATGCTGGGCGCAACTGTGCGGGCAGCCGGTGAAATGGATGTTCACCGGATGATCGAGTTGAAGGCGCTTGTGCAGCTCATTCATGACGCGGATGGCGTGGCCCTTGGTGTCGGTGGCGGCGAATTTGCAGTAGCGGTTGCCGGTGCAGGCGACAAAACCGCTCTTCAAATGGGATGCCTCCGTGGCGAAGCCCGCTTTGCCCAGCGCCTTGGCCGCGCTTTTGACAAAGGCCTCGCGCACATCGGGCAGGATGAAGTTTTGCCAGACAGTAAGCCGGACCTCGCCACTGCCGTAGCTGTCGGCGATGTCGGCGATACGCTCAAGCTGGCGGTCGGTGAGCTGGCCCACCGGCACCTGCGCGCCGAGGTAAAACAAGCCGTCCTGTTTCTGCGGATACACGCCGACATGGCTGTGGCCCTGCTGCGAAAACGCGCGCGGCAACTGCGCGGGCGAGTCCTCGGGCAGGCGCGCGAGTTGGAAATCGAGATGCTTCTCCGTCTCCGCGAGCACGCCGTCGATGCCCATGGCCTCGACGACATACTTGAAGCGGGCTTTTTTGCGATTGGTGCGGTCACCATGCTCGATGAAGACGCGCAGCAAGGCGACGATCACGTCGTTGAGCCGCGCCTCCGGGACGATGACGCCGGCGTCGCGCGCGAAAGTTTGATGGCCGGTGACCCCGCCGAGGGCGAGGCGGAACCAGACGCCCGGCTCCAGGCCCGCGTCGTTTTCGCCGAGGCGCACGGCGGCGGCGCCGATGTCGTTGCTGTCCTCCACGCTGCTGACGAGACCGCCGCCGTCGTAGGCGATGTTGAACTTGCGCGGCAAATCGTAGAACTCGCGCGAGGAGATGATGAGGGTGGCCAGCTCGTTGACCAGGGGACGCACATCGGTGATCTCATGCGGATCGTAACCGGCGCAGGGGTTCATGGTGATGTTGCGGATGTTGTCCGCGCCGGCCCCGCGTGAGTGCAGGCCGCAGCCCTGGATGCGGCGCAGCACTTCGGGGCAGTCCTTGGGCTGAATGAGGCGGATTTGGAAGTTGTTGCGCGTGGTGATCTGGATGTAGCCGGTGGTCAGCTCGCGCGCGATGGCGGCCAGCTCGCGCAGTTGATGGGACTTCACCACGCCGCCCGGAATGCGCAGCCGGCACATGTAACCGTCCTGCACCGGGCTGAGCCAGAACAGGCCGTTCCACTTGAAGCGGAACACGTCCTCAGTCTCCGGTTTGGCGTTCCAGCGCGCTTTGAGGATGAGTTCCTCGGTGGCGTCGAGCGGGTTCAACTCCCGTTTGAGGCGCTCTTCCTTGGTGAGGTCGTCGAGCGAAGGACCGGCGGGCGTGGCGGGTGCCGGCGCAAGATCGCCAAAGCTGACGCCACCGGCGGCAATGCCGGCGAAGAATCCTTCGAGGTAGCGCTTCTGCTCCGCGGAGAAATCTCCACCGGGGAGGGTCGCTCGCGCTGGACTTGCGAAGACTGGATTTGCGACGATAGTCATGGCATGAAACAGGAGGTTGACTGGTCCGAGTGCCCGGCGGTGTGGCGTGACCCGTCGCGCATGGGCGGGCAGTGGTGTTTCGACCAAACCCGCCTGCCGATTCGACTGCTCTTTGCCAATTTGGCCGAGGGAGTGTCCCTGGCGCAGTTTTGTGAGTGGCATCCACCGGTGACGCGCGCGCAATGCGAGGAAGTGCTGGCTTGGGTCGGCGGCGTGCTGGCCGGCGGGGAGGTGAAAGCTGAGACACTCACACTGGCGGAGAGCGCATGAAGGTGCTGCTGGACAACTGCACGCCAAACCCGCTTCGACGTTACCTTACAGGGCACACGGTTCATCATTGCGCCGAGCTTGGCTGGGCTAGTCTGGAGAACGGGGAATTGCTGGCGGTGGCCGAAACGGAGGGATTTGATTTGTTCATCACCTGCGATCGCAACCTGCGTTATCAACAGAACATGTCTGGCAGACGGCTGGCCATTCTTGAGCTCGGCGTGCAGCTTTGGCCCCGTCTCGAACCGCTGGCAGGTCTGGTTCAGGCTCAAATTTCCGGCATGCTGCCCGGTCAGTACAAGATTTTGTTTGATTCCTGATTTTTCAATACACATCCCGGGCGTAGCGTTTGGTTTTCTTGAGTTCGGCCACATAGGCTTTGGCGTCGTCGTTGCCGCGTCCGCCGTGGGTTTGGATGAGTTGATGCAGGGCGGCATCGACATCCTTGGCCATGCGTGAGGCGTCACCGCAGACGTAAAAATGCGCGCCTTGCTCAAGCCATTCCCAGAGCTGGCGGCCTTTTTCTAACATCCGGTGCTGGACGTAAATTTTTTCCGCCTGATCGCGGGAGAAGGCGAGGTCGAGTTCGTGGAGATGACCGTCGCGCTGCCAGGCTTCGATTTGCTCGCGATAGAGGTAATCGGTGGCGGCGCGCTGGTCGCCAAAGAAGAGCCAGTTTTTGCCGGGAGCGCCGATGGCCTGACGCTCCTCCAGGAAGGCACGGAAGGGCGCGATGCCGGTGCCGGGGCCGATCATGATGACCGGGATGGCGGGGTCCGAAGGCAAACGGAAGTGCTTGGCGACGTGGACGAACACCCCGGCGGTCTCGCCCAGCGGCAACCGGTCAGCGAGGTAGGTGGAGGCGACACCTTGATGGGCGATGCCTTCCGCCTCGTAGCGCACGGCTCCGACACAGAGATGAACTTCCTCTGGATGCGCCTTGAGCGAGGAGGCGATGGAGTAGAGTCGCGGTTGCAACTTGCGCAGGCTTTCAATCCAGGCGGTCAGGTCGGTGGCGCCATCAGGACGTGTGCCGTGGAACTTGCGGCATTCGTAGTGTTGGATCAGCGCCTCGCGCAGCGGTGCCTCGCCGCCGTCCGGAAGGGGCACCATCGCGGCAGCATCGAAACCATGCGCCGCGATGACGCCCTCCACCAACTCCGGATCATTCCGGGAAATGACACCGAGCGCGTCGCCGACTTCATACACGAGATCGGAACCAGCCAGGGAGAAGGCGATGTGACGCGTGTCTTTGGCGGAGCCGGGGGCGTTGAGACGGGCGTTGGCGAGCAGCGGGGCTGGGAAAGGATTTTTCTTCGACCAGGTTGGGTCGGTGGATGGAGCGGGAGCGTCGTCACCCAATGTGGGAGGACCACTTTGACCGAACGCCTCCCAGGCGGCACCGGCCCAGCGGGCGGCCGGTTCGTCGAATTCGACATCGCAGTCGGCGCGCTCCACGACGCGGGTGGCGCCGAGATCGGCCAGCCGCTGGTCCAGCAGGCGACCGGCGAGGCAGAAGGTGTCGCCGTAGTTGCGATCCCCCAGCGCCAGCACGCCGTAGCGAACTCCTTGCAGGTTGGGCGAGCTGCCATTCTGATTGAGCTGGTCCCAGAAGCCGGCGGCGTTGTCCGGCATCTCGCCCTCGCCCCAGGTGCTGGTGATGAGGATGAGGTTGGGGTGGTTCTTCAAATCGGCGGCTTGCAGCGAGTCGAGTCCTGCGACACCCGCCGCAAATCCCCGACTCGCTGCTTCCTTGGCCAGCCGCTTGGCCAAACTTTCCGCGTTGCCGCTCTGGCTGCCGAAGGCGATGAGCAGCGGTGTTTTATCCTGGGCGGGCGCTCCTGCGGCGGCAGCGGCGGACGCGCCGCCCCGGCTGAGAACGCCCGCAAGGAAACCATTCAACCAAGCGCGCTGTTCCGCGGTGAACGGCGCGTTGTCAGGGATCAAAGGCGGGGGCGGCGGGGGCATGGACACCGCACTGGAAAGCAGCGGCGGTGCCAGGTGGGCCCATCAATCCATCAATGAATTGAGAAGTTTTTCACAAAATGCATGAATCACGCTCATGAATGCCCGATGCCGTGCGCAGCCGACGCGGGATTCCGCTGGCACGCGGCGCGGGCTGCATTAAAGAAGAGCGAATGCTTTCCTCCCTGACCGAACTGGCCGCGCGCAAACAGCATGGACCGCCGCTGGCCATGCTGACCGCCTACGACTATCCGACCGCGCGTCTTCTTGACGAAGCCGGCATCGACCTGCTGCTGGTGGGGGATTCCCTGGGCATGGTGGTGCTGGGGCTGCCGGACACCGTCGGCGTGACCATGGCGGACATGCGGCACCACACGCGCGCCGTGCGCCGCGGCGCCAAACGCGCGCCCGTGGTGGCGGATCTGCCTTATCACAGCTACTTGATGCCAGGCCAGGCAGCGCATAACGCGCGCCGTCTGATCGCCGCCGGCGCGGACGCGGTGAAGCTGGAGGGCGGAGAAGCGATGGCTTACCAAGTGCAGGCGATCACCGAGGCTGGCATCGCTTTCGTGGGGCACATCGGCATGCTGCCGCAGAGCGTGCGCGAGGAGGGCGGCTACAAAAAGAAAGGCCGCACCGCCGAGGGAGCGGAGCAATTGCTGCGCGATGCACACGCCTTGGAGGCGGCCGGCGCCTGCGCCATCGTGCTGGAAAGCGTGATGCCGGAAGTGGCGGCCGCCATCACCCGGGCCGTCGGCATTCCCACCATCGGCATTGGCTCTGGCTTGGAAGTGGACGGCCAGGTGCTGGTGACACCGGACCTCATCGGCTCCTTTCCCTGGTTCCGCCCGCCTTTTGCCAAGGCCGAGGCAGATGTTTCCGGTCAAGTTCGGCAAGCTGTTGAGAATTACATCAGAGGTGTCAGGCAAGTTTAGCCTGATAAATATAATATTTATATATTTACATTGAATTTATTGAGAAACGGGCGAAGCTTCGTTTGGATTATCGAAATCCAAACCCGTTTTCGTGACTCTTTCCTCCACTCCCAATCTGGTTTTTGCCAAAGAACTGCTGGCTGGCAGGGAATTGTCCGCGCTCAGTCTTGAGCGTCCGCAAGTCTCGCCGGGATGGTTGCCTCCCAGTGTCGAGATCATTCGGAATGAAGCCGGTTTTGACGCACTTGAACCGCACTGGGACAGGCTGGTCGTGGAATCCAGCACGCAATCCCCTTTCATGCGCTGGGATTGGGCGCGGCTCTGGTGGGAATGCTTCGGCGCGGAATACAAACTCGTCCTGATTGTGGTGCGCAACGCCTTTGGCGTTGTTGAAGCCATTGCGCCGCTGGTGATTGGTTATTCAGCGGACGGCGCCCGCAAGTACTTGCGCCAGCTTTGCTGGCTGGGCGGAGTGGGTTTGGTGGCAGGCGAGGTGATGGACTTTCTGGTTCCCGCCGGGCGGGAGGCGGAGTTGACGCCGCTGCTCTGCCAGGGCATCCAGGCACTGGCGCCTGAGTGGCAGGCACTCTGGCTTGACAAGCTACCCACGGATTCTCCCAATGCTGTCCTTTTGCTAGGCAGCCTCGGCGCTTACACAGCGGGCACGGGAGTCGTCAACGCCCACGCCAGCCGTTTCACGAATCTGCCCGCGACCTGGGAGGCTCTGGCAGCGCAGCGCTCAGGGCGCTGGCGCCGGAATCTGCGCAAGCGCTGGGATAGCTTGTTCCAAATGCCCGGCACCAGCACCGGACTGGCTGGAGAGACCCTGGAGGCGGGTGCCGCCATCGACGCTCTGGCTGGCTTGCACTGCGGGCGCTGGCGCGACGGGGCGAGCACTTTTGTCAAAGACCGCTCCTGGGAGTTTCATCGCCGGCTGGCGGTGCGCTGGATTGCCGAAGGTCGCGCTCTGCTGCCTTACCTGTCGTTGGAGGGCCGCATGATCGCCGGCTGCTACGGCTTCATCGAGGGCGGCTGCTTTTACCTCTACCAACTCGGATGGGACGCGCATTACACCACGCTTTCCCTCGGCAATCTCGCGGTTAAAAACACGATCCAGCACAGCATCGACCGCGGACTCAACCGCTTCGACATGCTCTCCGGCGACTACCGTTACAAGTTCGACTGGTGCCCGCAGGGTCGTGAGCTGCTGGACATCGAGGCCTACTCCCCCACCAGCCCGACAGCCGCTTGCTTCCGCGGTTTGCGCTCCATCAAGCGCCTCGTCTGCCCTTCCCCACGGGAGCAACCCGTGCCTGCCATCGACTGAGATCCCGCGCACTTTCCAGATGCGCCCGCCGCATCACCCGCTAGGATGCGCGCCTTATGCTCACCGCTGGCATCGTAGGCCTCCCCAACGTCGGAAAATCCACCCTCTTCAACGCCGTCACCCGCACCCGCAAGGCGGAGGCGGCGAACTACCCCTTCTGCACCATCGAGCCGAACCAAGGCATCGTCACCGTCCCCGACGAGCGTCTCGACGCCCTCTCGAAACTCTCCGGCTCCCAGAAGATCGTGCCCGCCGCCATTGAGTTTGTCGATATCGCCGGACTCGTCAAAGGCGCCAGCCAGGGCGAGGGCCTCGGCAACCAGTTTCTCAGCCACATCCGCGAAGTGGACGCCATCGTCCACGTCGTGCGCTGCTTTGAAAGCTCCGACATCCATCACGTCGATGGCAGCATCGACCCCATCCGTGACATCGAAGTCATCAACACCGAATTGATCCTCGCCGACCTCGAAGCCGTCACCCGCCGCAAGGAGCGCAGCGAGAAAAAAGCCAGGCAAAACGACAAGGAAGCCAAGGCCGAGGCCGCCCTCTGCGAGCGCCTCATCCCCCACTTCGATGACGGCAAGCCCGCCATCACCCTCGACATGAACGACGACGAGAAAAAGCTCCTCAAAGGCTTCTTCCTCCTCAGCGCCAAGCCCTGCATCTATGCCTGCAATGTCTCCGAGGACGAGCTCGCCGCCGCCACCAACGACCCCGACGCCCACCCCCTCGTCGGCAAAGTCCGCGCCTACGCCGCCCAGGCCCACGGCGCCTCCGCCGTCGTCATCAGCGCCAACATCGAGAGCGAGCTCACCGATCTCGCCCCCGCCGAGGCCGCCGAGTATTTGCAGGACCTCGGCGTCGCCGACAGCGGCGTCTCCCGCCTCATCAAGAGCGTGTACGACCTCCTCGGCCTCCAGACCTACCTCACCACCGGCGAAAAAGAGACCCGCGCCTGGACCATTACCAAAGGCACCAAAGCCCCGCAGGCCGCCGGCGTCATCCACGGCGACTTCGAGCGCGGCTTCATCGCCGCCCAGATCGTGCATTTCGACGACCTCATCGCCCTCGGCTCCGAGGCCAAAGCCCGCGAAGCCGGCAAACTCCGCATCGAAGGCAAAGAATACGTCATGCGCGACGGCGACGTCGTCGAGTGGCGTTTCAATGTCTGACAACAGGCCCCCCACCCGCCTCCACCGGGGCAGATCGAACCACGCCCACGCGCGACACCGCCGCGGACGCCTCCCGCACGCGCCGCCACCTCCTGCCAGCGCAGCCCCTGTCAAACCTAGTCAAGACTCGTTTCCACACTCAGAATCATCGACAAATGATTGATTTGTTTATTCTTTTTTCAGACTGACTGACTCTTCGCCTTCACCACCACTCATCTCAGCCGCATGATCGCCAACAACAGCGGCGGCGCGCTGGACGACCGCATCACCGCCACCCAGAGCGCGCTGGAGCAACTGGAAAGCTGTTTCACCGATGACGAGACCAAGCTCTCCATCCGCAAAGCCCGCAAGCAAGTGCAGAAGACCTCCCGCGGCACCATCCGGCAGGAAATGGCGCGGGGGGACGGCGCCGTGGTCAATCAGTTCAGCCCCCGCAGCCCGCAGCCCGCAGCGCGCGGAAATCTGCGCGCAAGGCTGCCGGCTTTTCAGCGTCTGCCGGGATGACCAAGTCACCAGCCAGATCGACCGCGCCCTCAACGGCGTCATCGCCCACCAGGACGAGTTCGGCGCCGGAACCGGAACCGGCGCGTTAAAAATGCAGGCAAGTGATGTCGCTGCAATCTTCCCCGATGAGCGGGCATTGTACTTTGGCGGAGAATCGCCACAACAGAATTTTCGGGCGATGATCGTCGGCATCGCCCAGTCGAACACTCCCCCTGCCTGGCCGGGTGCGCTTCCGCACTTGACCGGGGGCCTCCTTGTTCTTTGCCATCCGAATGCAGCGCGAATTTCCGTGTTTTTACGTTTGACGGACGGGGTACGTTGGCGATTAATACAGTTCTGGTTTGCGCTCCCCGGCGCGGCCCTGCGTTTGGTGAGGTGGCTGAGTGGTCGAAAGCACATCTTTGCTAAAGATGCGTAGCCTTATCCGCTACCGAGGGTTCGAATCCCTCCCTCACCGCCATCAAGATCCAAATGTGAACTTGCGGTAGGATTTTCGCAACTGCTTGATACCAAGTCACTTGCTGACGTTGTTGCGGGTGTAATAGAGGCAGGGATTGCCGTCCCGGTCCTTCTTGCCGCCCGGCTTGGGCGTAAGGCGGTGGCCACATTCGCCGCAACGGATGACGCCCTTGAGCAGAGCCTGAGCGAAGTGAAGGATAATTCTTTGTACCGATGGTGCTGGGGCGGATGCTGTTCTCCACAAGGTTGTGTGGCCGCCCGTCCAAGGGCGGCCTGCTTGACAATCTGCGTCGGACCATCTCCATCCATAAGAGCGCGCAATTACGCGTGGCGGTTACCTCGGGCAGCTCGCCCATGCGTTATTTTTTGGTGTGCCAGAGCCCGCCTCCCGCAGGAGATGAGAGTCCGCACCTCCTGCAAGTCTCCGCCCTCCTGCCCGTTGTCATTGGGATGCGACCACTTTGGATTCTGACCGCCCTGCTTTGTTCCGCGCCTCTTGTCTTGGCGCAAACCCAGCCTGCGGCGCCGAACCTTCTGTTTTTGTTTGCCGACGACCACAGTTTCGAGGTCCTAGGCGCGCGCGGGCTAGTTGATGTGGAGACACCGAACCTGGATCGCCTGGCGGCGCGCTCGGTGCGCTTTGAGCGCGCCTACAACATGGGGTCTTGGAGCGGCGCGGTGTGCGTCGCCAGTCGCACCATGCTCAACACGGGCCGGTATCTGTGGCGGGCACGGGCAGTGGAGAAGGCGCTCGAACAGGAGCGCGCGGAAAAGCGGTTGTGGCCGCAAATGATGCGAGCGGGTGGCTACCGGACTTTCATGACCGGGAAATGGCACGTCGGGGTGCCTGCGGAGTCGGTCTTCGACGAGACACGGCATGTGCGCGGCGGCATGCCAAAGACCGTTGAGTCCGCCTACAACCGCCCCCTGGCGGGCGAGGATGACGAATGGAGTCCGAGTGATCCCGCGCTCGGCGGTTTCTGGGAGGGCGGCAAACACTGGAGCGAGGTCACTGCCGATGACGCCATTGATTTCATCCGTGCGGGCAAAGCGGCCGTCCAACCCTGGTTCCTCTACACCGCCTTCAACGCGCCGCACGATCCCCGGCAGTCACCCGCCGAGTACGTGGCAAAATATCCACCCTCACGCGTGCGGGTGCCGGAGGATTTTCTGCCGGTGTATCCACACGCCGAGGCCATCGGCGCCGGTCCCGGTCTGCGCGATGAGAAGCTCGCGCCCTTCCCGCGCACGAAGCACGCGGTGAAGGTGCATCGCGGCGAGTATTTCGCCCTTATCACGCACCTCGACGCGCAGTTGGGCCGGATTTTGGACGCGCTCGAAACCAGCGGCCAAGCCGGCGACACCTGGGTCTTTTTCACTGCTGATCACGGACTCGCTGTCGGGCACCACGGGCTGTTCGGGAAACAAAACATGTATGAGCACAGTCTGCGCGTGCCTTTGCTGGTGACCGGGCCGGGAGTCAAAGCCGGTGTCGTGAACGCGCCGGTCTATTTGCAAGATGTGATGGCCACCTGCCTGGAGTTGGCGGGCGTGGAAAAACCGGCGCATGTCGAGTTCCAATCCCTGCTGCCGCTGATTCGCGGCGAGACCACACAGGGCACGGCCGAGCCGGTCTATGGCGCTTATCTGGAATTGCAACGCGCGGTGATCGCGGACGGCATGAAATTGATCGCCTACCCCAAAGCGGGTGTGCTGCGTTTGTATGATTTGCAGGCCGACCCTGAGGAGCGCCGTGACCTTGCCGATGATCCCGCGCAGGCGGCTGCGATGCGCCGTTTGTTCGTGCGACTGCTCGAAGTTCAGGTGAGCATGGAGGACGCGCTGGATTTGAAAGCGGTGTTTGGCAGCCTCGTCGGAGCACCGTGAACCCTGGCGTTGACGCCTACTCGCGGGTGATCGCTTCGTCCAGGTTAAGCAGGGCGCGGGCGGCGCTTAACGGCGGCAGTGGGGAGAGCAGGGCCAGTTCCTCGCTCTGCGGTGCGCGAGTGAGGACGCGTTGAAAGGCGGCGGGCAGGCCGTCTTTTTCGATGACACCAGCAAGCGCCCCGGCGAACTCGACAAAGGCAGGGTCGTTGAGCAGGGTGAGGGCCTGCAGGGGCGTGTTGCTGCGGATGCGGCGGGTGCAGGCGGCAAAGCCGTCGGGCGCGTCAAACACGGCGAGGTTGGGCGGCGGGGTGGAGCGGAATACAAAAGTGTACAAGGCACGGCGATAACGGTCGGCGCCGCTGCTGGTGGTCCAGGCGCGTTTGACCTGCCCAAGGCCCATGACGCCATCCGGGATCGGCGGAAACACGGGCGGCCCGCCGAGTTTGGGTTGCAGCAGGCCGGAGGTGGTGAGGGCGGCGTCGCGCACGATCTCGGCGTCAAGGCGCAATCGGTTTTGCCGGGCCAGCAACAGGTTGTTGGGATCGCTCGAGGGTGTCACTTGCGAGGAGCGCCGGTAGGTCTCGCTGCTGACGATGAGTCGGTGCATCTCTTTCAGGCTCCAGCCGCGCGCCATGAACTCGGCGGCCAGCCAGTCGAGCAACTCGGGATGCGTGGGCAGGCTGCCTTGCGTGCCAAAGTCATTCTCGGTCTCAACCAGACCGCGCCCGAAGTACTGCTGCCAGACACGGTTCATGATGACACGGGCGGTCAGCGGGTTCTCCGGGCTGACCAGCCAGCGCGCGAAATCGAGCCGGGTGGGCACGGCGGCGCTGCTTTCGAGGGGATGCAAAACAGCGGGCACGCCGGGCTGCACCTCGTCAGCGGGGCGGGTGAAGTCGCCCTTGATAAAGACGCGGGTGACGCGCGGCTTGGACAGCTCGGTCATGACCATGGTGCTGACGCCTTTGGAGAGCAGGGTGTCAATTTCCTCCAGGCGGTTGTGCGCGGGATTAAAAACCGGATCGCCGGTGCCGCTCAGCGCGGCGTAAAGCACACGCAGCTCGCTGAAACCGCGTTTTCCCGGCGCCAAGGCGAGCGCTTTTTTGACGGTGTTGGAGAGGCGTTTGCGGGTTTCGTCATTGAGGGCGGCCTCCCATTGGGCAAGTTCTTTTGCCTTCGACTGGAGCAGTGTCTCCAGTATGCGGGTGAGATCGCGTTTTTCTCCGGCCAGAGCTTTGACGTCGATGCCGGCGTCATGCAAGGTCAAAGCGGGTTCGTCCTGATTGTTGAGGAAGGCAAAAAGCTGGTAGTACTCTTTTTGCGAGAGCGGATCGAACTTGTGATCGTGGCACTGCGCGCAGCCGGTGCTCAACCCCAGCCAGACCGCGCCGGTGGTGGCAACGCGGTCGAAGACACTCTCAATTCGGAACTGCTCCTTGTCGATGCCGCCCTCCTGATTGATCTGGGTGTTGCGATGAAAACCGGTGGCGACACGCTGGGACTCAGTGGCGCCCGGCAGCAGGTCGCCGGCAATTTGCTCGACCGTGAATTGATCGAAAGGCAGGTCCGCGTTGAGCGCGCCGACCACCCAGTCGCGATACTTCCAAATCTGACGCGGGGCGTCGATGGAGTAGCCGTTGCTGTCCGCGTAACGCGCCTGATCCAGCCACCAGCGCCCCCAGCGCTCGCCGTAATGCGGGGAGTTGAGCAGGCGCTCGATAAGATTGGGGATCGCGGTGTGCGGAAGGCGTTTTTGATCGGCGGAGAAACGGGCGATTTCCTCCAGGGTGGGCGGCAGGCCGGTGAGGTCGAGGTGGAGCCGTCGCAGCAGTGTCAAAGGCTCGGCGCTTGAGGCAGGCTCGAGTCCGGCTTGCTTGAGGCGCGCGTGAATGAAGGCGTCGATGGGATGCGCCGCCTCCGGTGGCACGGTCGGGCGCTCGGGTTTGAGGAAGGCCCAGTGGCGGTCGTCGCTCGGCGTCTCGTCGGCGGGATGCGCGGCGCCCTGCTCTATCCAGCGGCGCAGCAGATCGATCTCCGCCGAGTCCAGTGGCGTGCGTTTGTACGGCATCTTGGGGATCTCGTCATGAGTGCCGGTGACGGCCAGATAAACGAGGCTGCGCTCCGGCGCGCCCGGCACCACGGCAGGTCCGCGCTCGCCGCCTTGCAACAGCGCCGCCGCGGTGTCGAGCCGGAGCTGGTTTTTCGAGGAGTTAGCGCCGTGGCATTTGACGCAGTGCAGTTGCAGCAGCGGTTTGATTTGCGCGGCATAGTCCACCGCAGCCGCGGCGGGCGCGGCGGCGAGGATAAACATGGCGCAGGGCAGGGTCTTCACGTCAGGGGCAGGCAAGATCACTCACCTAACGGCGCGAGGCCGCCACCTTTAACAAGCAACCCTCAAGGCAGGCGGCGTTGGCGCAGACCAATGTAGGCGAGAACCAAGCCGGCGGCCAGATGCGCGAGCAACGCGCCGGCGGCGAGCGCGGGGTTGGCAAACCAAGTTCGCAGCAGGGTGGTGATGGGGGTGAACACGGCGTGGCCGCTCATGCCATCGACGATGCCTGACCAGCCGTAGTAGGCGGTGACAAACGGATGAATCAAGCTGCCAAGCACCCGCGGCATGCCGAGCAAAGCGCCGCTGAGAAGGACTTGCGAGTAGGCCAGCATCAGACTCAGGGCGTGGGCGCGCTCGGCGCTGCGGGCGCGGGCGGAGATGGCGAGACACAAGCTCGTGAAAGCGGCTCCCGTCAGGGCGAGCAGCAGCAGGCGCGTCCCGACGGAACCGGGCAGCGTGCCGATGAACATCTCCATGCTCACTCCGAGCCACAAGGATTGCGCCAGAATGAGAGGTCCCAGAAATGCAATCTTGGCGGTGAGGACAGCAAGGGGACTGACCCCGGCGATTCGCTCGCGATCAATCGCGGCGCGCTCGCCCGCGATTTCACGGGCGCCATTGCGCGCGGCCATGAAGACAATCATGAGCACCTGCACCACCACGGCCGTCAGGCAGGTGTAGGCGGCGGGCCAGAGCGTGTCCGGCGGCACGCGCGCCCCCCCTAAAGCGGCGTCGAGGAACTTTTTGTTCGGCCAGACCATCAGCACCGTCAGCGCGGGCAGACCGAAAAAGCTGAGCACTTGCGCGCGCCATTCCTTGCGCCGCCGCTGAAACAGCGTCCACCGGCGGCGCGTGAGCAAAGCGATTTGAGAAGCGCACCCCGCGCGCGGCAGCGGCGGCGCGACGGTTTCCGGCTCGTCGGCAGGGGACGCGGCCCCCTGCCCTTCTGTCGAATCTTTCGCTCCTTCTGGCGGACTGGCACCCAGCCCTTCGCTGGGATCCTCTCCCGCCGGCAGTTGGATGCGCTGTTCTCCGGCATTCCCCGACAGACTCTGGCTGGAGTGGATTTTGAAGGCGTCGTAATAAGAGTCGCGATGCCTGGACCAAGAATCACCCCAGCGGCTGGCGGGCCGCATCGCCAGCCGTGGATAAAGATCCTCGACGGACTTGATGGTGAAGTAATGCGAAATGGCGCGCGCGGGCCCATGAAAACAAACTTGTCCCTGGTGCAGGACGATCACCGAATCATAGGCGGGCAGTTGGGAGAGCGCGGCGCTGACATTGACCACGACGCGCCCCGGCACAGCGGTGGCGATCATTTTGAGCAGGGCCACCAATTCGCGTTCGGCCTTGGCATCCATGTCGCGCGTAAAGTCGTCGCACAAAACCAGCACCGGATCGCTGACCAGGGCGACGGCCAGCAGCAGGCGGCGTTTCTGAATGGCGCTGAGGCTGGAGACACGTTCTTTGGCGACCGTTTCCAGACCGCAGAGCGCCAGCAAGTGCGCCACCCGCTCACCCAGTTCGGCTCCACTCGGCACTCTCACGCGCAGCAGCAACGCGCCTGCCAGCGTTTCCCGGACAGTGAGTTGCTCGTGCAAGCTGTCCGAAGCGGCAGGCACCAAACCGGTCTCGTTGGGATGAGTTCCATTCTTTCCCAAATCGCGTCCGTGCAGCAGCAGCGTGCCCTGATCCTGGGCATGCACCCCGGCGAGCACTTCCAGCAGACTGTGCTTGCCGCTGCCGGGAGGACCGGCCAGCAGGGTGACCTGCCCCGCTGGACAAACGAAACTGACGCTTTCAAGCAGCGCTTTGGGATCTCCAATGCGTGGCGTGACCTGTCGGGAGAGTTGAACGGCTTCCAGCATGACCGGATTAAAGTCGAATGCCGAAAGCGGCACAAGGACGATTTAAGTGCATTGACGGGCCATACTTCACCGGCGACCCACCATCAGACAAGTGGCTTCGGCCTGGTAAAGATAACCGATGCCGAACGGCAGCGGCTGCGCTTGATGACGGCCCTCGGCATAGGCTTGAGCCAGGTCCGGCTGCTGCGCCTTTTCGCCGAACAGGTCCAGTGTGCGGCGGTAGTTGCCGTAAAGTTTGAGGCTCCAGACCGACTGGTCGAACAGGCGGTAAGGCACGCCGGAAGGATCCTGCACCAGCCCGCGACGCTCATTAAGCAGGTGATTGCGAATCGTGGAGAAGTAATTCTCGTGCATCAGATAAGAGGCGCTCTTGGTAAAGGCCACGCCGGGCGCCACCTGGCGCACGAAGGTCAGAAAGGGACTGTTCGGTTTCAAGCTGTCATCCGCCAGATTCTGCCGCACATAAAACACCCGCACCAGACCGCCATAAGGTGAGCGGCAGCGAATCATCAACCCGGGCGCGCCGCCGCCCACCGGCGCGATGACCGGACTGCCGTCCGCTGAGATGCGAATCGAGTCCGCACTTTCCACGCGATGACCGGAGCGCGCCATAAACACCAGCAGCACCGGCAGCACCCCGCGAAAGCGCGAGGCGTTCAGGTCACTCTTCATGTCCTTGGTGATGAAGAAACTGAACTGGATCACGCTGCTGATCGCCGTGCGCAGGCTGGACAACCCCCCGGCCATCTCCGCCGGTGAAAGCTGGCTCATCAAGGGCAGCGGTTCGGCGCTTTCGAGACCGCACAGCACCATCGTCTGCGCGCGCGGGAAAAAGGCCTGGGCGAATAAAAAATCCGGGCCGCTGAATGGATAAAACACCGTCGAGGAGCGCGCCAAGTCCGGCATCTCCCGCGCCGCCCACTGCCGGATCGGCTGCTCGTGCCGCCACTCGTAGTCCTGCCAGAGCTTGTCCATCGTACGCTGATGCTGCTGCCAGGCCGGCGTGCGCCGCACATCGGCAAAACCATCCCCCACCCGCGAGGGCGGCAGACCCGCCAGCATGCGCGCCGCGTCATCGACCGAGACATCCGCGCCCGGCAGATTCCAGGTGCGGTTGTCCGTGAACAAGGCCTCGCCACCCACCGCCTCCGCCCGCCGCACCATGGTGCCGTCCCAGCCCGGCTCGTCAGGGTAAAACTCGCCATCCGCGCCATAAAATCCCGCCTCCACCGGCGGCGGCTCCAGGTATGCCGTCCGCCCCGCCTGGGACGAGCGGCAGGAGGACAAGCCGACTGCCATCACAACCGCCACCAACTGGAACCAACAACGCGCCGGAATTTTCATCAGTCCTCTTCTACCACAACGCCACTGGGCGCGCAGCCGGAAATCACCGGCTTGGCGCGCGCCTTTGCGGCCAACCTGCCCGGCTTGATTGCAGGCAAAGAGCCTGCGCCCCTCGTGATGGCTTCCACGTCAACCAGCACGGGTGACGCGGACGGTAAAGGCCTGCGCGGGATGCAAGTAAGCGCGGGCGACGGCGCGCACTTCATCGGGAGTGATGGCCTCCATACGAGCGGGCAGACGGTCGAAGTAGTCATGACCGAGACCGTTCAGCTCGTTCCAACCGGTGAGGTCGGCGAGCGGGCCGTTGCCCTGCTGGGCGCGCAGCCAGGAGGATTTCCAGGTGGTGCGAGCGCGCTCAAGTTCGGCGGAGGTGAGACCGTTTTGAGCGAGGTCGCCGATGAGGCTCAGCATTTCGGCCTCGGCCTGATCGAGCTGGCCGGGGGAGGTGCCGAGGTAGAAATAAAAGGCGCCGCTGGAGAGAGCGCTGAAGGCTTGGGCGCCGACGTAATAAGCGAGGCCAAGTTCCTCGCGGATGCGGTTGAAGAGGCGGGACCCCATGTCGCTGCAGGCTTCATCAATGAGCTGCAAGACAGGCGTGTCGGGGTGGTGGAGATCAGGGGCGCGGAAGCCGAGGACGAGCACGGCCTGCTCTTTGTCGAGGTGCTCCTCAATGCGAACCGGCTTAGCGCGGGACGGCAAGGGGCGCTTGGGGTCGTAGGCGGCTTTGCCGGCAGGCAGGGCGTGCAGGGCGGCGGCGACTTGGTCGCGCACGGCGGCGGCATCGACATGGCCGAAGACGCTGACGACGGCGTTGCCGCGGTTGAGGGTACGGGCGAGCGAGCGGCGGCAGGCGGGCAGGTCGAGAGCGGCGACGCTGTCCTCAGTGCCGAGCGCCGTGCGGGCGAAGGGTTTGCCGGCAAAGATGGCGGCGCGGGCGCGACGGAGCGCAATGGTGAGGGGATCCTCCCGTTCCTCGCGGATGCTGGCGATCTGGTTCTTTTTGACCTGGACAAGCCCGGTCTCGGGAAGAGCGGGCCGGAGGATGAGGTCGGCGATGAGGTCGAGAGCGGTGGCTTCCTCGCCGCGCATGACGTCGGCGCCGAGCAGGCGGCGATGGGCGTCGGCGGTGCATTGCAGGCTGCCGCCGAGGTTCTCCAACTCGGACTGGACGCGGGCGGCATCGCGGCTGGTGGTGCCTTTGAGCAGCAATTTGCTGGAGGCGAGCGTGACGCCGGCGTCGCGGTCGCTCTCGGAGAGCACGCCGCCGAGAAATTGAGCGCGGATGGCGACGAGCGGGAGGCGGAGGTTGGGCCGGATGAGCAGGGTGAGACCGTCGAGATCGTGGCGCTGGACCTCGCCACTGGCGGCGCGGGCGGCACGGCGACGCGTGGCGGCTTTGGCCTTGGGGGCGGGACCGACGCTGACGAGGCAGACGTTGTCCGGGGGGAGGTAATGACGGGCGACATCGCGCACGCGCTCGGGGGTGAGGGCGCGCACGGCCTGCAAGTACTGGCTGGCGAGGTCGAGAGTGCCGGAGACGAGCCAGGAGTGACCGAGGGCGCTGGCCTGGCCCTTGGTGGTGACGAGGCTGCGGAGCTGACCGGCGAGGGTGGCGCGCACGGCTTTGTCCAGCTCTTCGGGCTGGGGTCCCTCGCGCTGGAGGGTCTCGACGACTTCAAAGAGACCGTCGCGGGCGGCGGCGGCATCGGCCGGGTCGCACTCGACTTCGGCCTGGAAAAGACCGCACTCCTGGACGCACCAGGCACCGGCCCAAACGTCGTGGGCGATCTGGCGTTTTTCTTTCAGCTCCTGGTTCAGCCGTGAACTGCGGCCGCTGCCGAGGAGGAAACCGATGACGTCGAGGGCGGCCTTGTCCGGGTGGGCCTCGCCGGGAGCCTGCCAGCCAAGGGAGACCCGGGTGAGATCGGTGGGGAAGGCGCGGAACTCCTCGCGGCGGCCTTTCAGTGCGGGTTCGGCGGGCAGCAGGACGGGTTCGTAACGACGGCGCGGCCAGGAGCCGAGCAGGCGGGTGGCGTCCTTCAACATCCGCTTGGAGTCGATGGCGCCGGCGATGACAACGAAGCAATTATTCGGAACGTAATGGCGGTCGATGAAGGCCTGGACATCGGCGTGGCGGACTTGGTCGAACACCTCGCGATGGCCGATGACGGGCTGGCGCAAGGGGTGGCGGCGGAAGGCGGTGGCCTGCATGAGATGGTGCAGGGCGGAGTCGGGATCATCGTCGTCCATCGCCATCTCGCGGCGAATCACATCCTGCTCGCGGGCGAGCTCTTCAGGGTCGAGCTTGGGATGGCGGACCATGTCGGCAAGCACGTCGAGGTAATCAGCGGCGTGGGCGGCGAGGCCGTCGATCCAATAAACGGTGCGATTGAAAGAGGTGTAGGCGTTGACCTGGCCGCCGTGCTCCTGGATGGCGCGGGTGATGTCCTCGGCACCGCGAGTGGCGGTGCCTTTGAAAAGCATGTGCTCGACGCAATGGGCGAGACCGGCACCCGTCCAGTTTTCCTCGTGAATGGAGCCGGCGCGCACCCAAATTTGCACGGACACAAGCGGGTGCTCGTGGTCCTCCCGCAGGATGATTTCGAGACCGTTCGGCAGGGTGTGGACGCGGGCATCGAGGCGGGGGATGTCAGGCGCGGGCGCGATGGTGACCGGATGCAGGGCGGGCGCGGTGGACGCGGGGGGCTGGCTCATGAGGGATCGGTGGAGGGGGCGGCGCCGTTGCAGGTGCGGGTGGCGGTGCGCGGCAGGAAAGGCTCGGTGAAGGCGGAGTCAAAGTCGTAACCGCCGGTGAAGTCGTCGAGGGAGTCGCCGTCGTTTTTGCCGAAGTAACCGACCTCGATCAGGTTATAGACGACGTGGCCGACATCGAGTCCCTCGCGCAGGCCCCACTGATGCAGGGTGGTGAGGCTCATGGGACCGAACTCCTTGAGCACGAACTGGCGGAAGCCCTCCAGCAATTCCTGGCCGGTGACGTGCTGGTCCTCCTGGTCCTTGCGGAACAACTCGGCGGCGTGGTTGAGCGCCAGACGGACGAGTTCATAAGCCTCCGGGCGATAGCGCGCGTCACGCTGGACGGCGTGATGGACGGCTTGGGCGAAGAGAGGGTTCATGAGTTTGGAGGGCCGTTAATTTGCCGCAATCTGCGGCGTGGTCAACGTGATGCGCGGAGGTGTTGGCGAGATTGACGTTGACGGGCCGTCAGGGCGCCGCGACGCTCCCTCACATCGCAGACACATCATGGGACTTTTTGATTCGATCGCCAAACAAGCGCTGGGCGGACTGCTCGGCGGCAGCAACGGAAACAGCATGGACTTGGGCTCCCTGATGAGCCTGTTCGCGAACCAGGGCAAAGTGGCGGAGGCGGTGTCCGGCCTGCTCGCCGAGTCAGGCGGTCTCAATGGCCTGCTGGAAAAGTTTCAATCCTCGGGCCTGGGTGACGCGGCGACCTCCTGGGTGGGCAGCGGGCCAAATCGCGAGGTCAGCACCGAGGACGTGCGCGCGGCCTTGGGCGGCGAGACCGTGGAGCACTTCGCCAGCAAGATGGGCCTGCAAGCGGGGCAAATCCTGCCGCTGCTGGCGCAGTTCCTGCCGGTGATCATCGACCAACTGACCCCCAGTGGCGCGGTCGAGGACAACAAGCCGTCCGCGGAAAAGCTGCAGCAAGTGCTGACCTCCGTGATCCAGCGGGTGATGAGCGGCAAGTGACCGGCTTGGCGGGACGGCGCTTGGAGATCAGCCCCCCGTAGGCGCAGTCGCCGGGCCGAGTGCCCGCTGTCGATTGAACTGAGCACAAGTCTCTCTTTCACTTCGGGATTGGATTCCAGAGAAAATGCAAGTAAATGGAATGGCAAGTCCCCATTTGCTTCCATCCGGCTGCTTGCTTGGCAACTTTTTCCGTATGAAACTCATCTTGCTGCTGCTTTTCATGTCATGTCTCTGTGCTAGCTCCGAGGAGGAAAAGACATCAACCGCGGAAGAGGCTCACCTCCTTGCGGAAAAGCGGAACGACTACCCGGCTCTGGTCGCATCCATCGAGGAAACCCGCATGAAATTCGCCGGGAGGTGGGCTGCCGCAGATGCCAGCGAGCAAGCCTCTCTTCTTGTGGAAGCCCGCGCCTACATTGAGAAATCGATCATCGAGGACTTGTTTCCGTGCTGGATGGGAACGCCATGGGACTTCAACGGCGTGACCCAGAAACCGGGCGAAGGGGCGATCGCCTGCGGTTATTTTGTCAGCACCCTGTTGCGCGACGCCGGTTACAGGGTCGAGCGCGCGAAGCTGGGCCAGCAAGCCTCCCAGATCATCATCAAAACCATGACCACCGACGATCAGATCAAGATCACCTCGAATTCCTCCTTGGAAAACATGGCGCAGGTTTTCAGGAACAGGGGCGATGGCCTGTATATCGTGGGGCTGGATCGCCATACGGGATTCGTGACGGTGAAAGGTGATACCATGACCTTCGTCCATTCCTCCTACTACACGCCGCCCCGCGCGGTCTGCGCCGAGCCGATCAAAGGGAAGAACCCCTTCGCCGATTCCGCCTACCGGGTCATCGGGAAAATCCCGGGAGACGAATCCGTGAGGCGTTGGATCAAGGGTGAGGAAATCGAGATCAGGAAGTGACTGGCGAAGTCACCGCCCGAGTTGCCCGAGCGCAACCCTCCCAGGGGATGTAGATGCTAGGCATCTCATCCACAAATTGCACAGCGATTCGCCAAAACGGCTCTTTTTTTGTCCAGACAGCCGGGCCGGCGTAGATGGCTGGCATCTCTCCAGCAGCGCTCTGGTTAGGCGTTTCCATATCGTCTATTTCGCAAAAATCCAAACACCAAGCCAGCCTAAAACCGCGACAAACATCAGACCGCTGTAACCCACCGACGCAGTAAATGCGCCTCGATGAAACCGCGACAATGCCCGTCGCGTGCGCAAACTCAAAGCCAGCGCGGCAGTCACGAAAGGTGCGAACAGCACCAAACCAAAGACTCCAATCGAAGCCATGCCCGACCACTCCCAAAACAAGGCGGTGAGCAACACGAGCAACCAACCGCCGAATGTGCCGAACAGAACAAAGCACGAGAAGTATGGTGGTGACGGAATCTGTGCCCGCGACATGTGGCGACAGAGCAACAGAAAGGCAACTACTCCGAGAAGAGGCACGAGTAAGTGAATCGCAACTGCTGTAATGACCTTCGAGAGTGGCATGACGCTCGGATACGCCTGTCTTGCTGATGAAAAACAGATTTGCCGATGACGTCAAGACCTCTATCGCCTGCCTGTTTGTGGGATAATGACGGGTTTTGGTTCTGGGGGTGGTCGATTTTTACTCACGGGTTCGTCATCATCCACGAAAAGGTGGGTTTTGACGCGCAAGACGCAACCCCTGCTCCAAACAAGGCCACCCCTTCAAGACGCCAAGCGTCTTCGTTGCTTTCCAACCCGTCCCGCGCCCTTGCTGAAACTCGCCACCTTCCCGAATGCCTCGGTTCCATGGTGATTGTCGGGCAGGAAGGTGACCCATGAACGCGGCAGCGTCTTGGACTGCGGTGGCAAAGCACAGCGGCGACGCCGCTTTCGTACCCGAACGGCGCGCGGAAGCTTGCCGCGCGCGCTCCGGCGACCCGGCAGCCTGCGCGCCGGCTCCCGCCACGCCTCTACCTTGCTCCCGCCCCTCTCGCCCCGGTGCCCCACCACGCGTCCCCGACCCGCTGGGACCAGTCCCCGGCCAGTGGGACCCCTCCCCTTTTCATGGGGAAACAACACGCCAACCGTCAGGAAAGGAACAGGGAGGACCCGGCGCCCCACTGCCAGCTCAATCCACAAACTGGAACTCGTTCGACATCAGCAGCACCTGGGCGAGCTGGGCGAGGGGTGCTTGCGGACGCGCGCGGTCGAGCGACCAGCGGTCGGGGCCGCAGAAATCGCGCGCGGCGTCGGTGAGCAGGCGGTCGCCCTCACTCAGAGTGAGTTTCCAGTCGAAGCTGTCGTGGCTGGTGTTGCCTTCCGGGCCAAAAGCCAGCGCCAGGGTCTCGCCGGCTTCCAGTTTGACATCGAGCGCGAGGCTTTCGGTTTTGGCGGGGCCGACAAACATGTCGCGTATGACTCCCTGGCGGTCACTGACCACAAAGACGCGAATGCCGTCGCCTTTGTCACTGGCGCGTTTGACCCTGGCATCTATCCGTGCGGTGAGCGCGCGCGGGGCGGTCCAGCGCGCGGCGGGGGCGATGCCGCCGCTGCCACTGTGGCCGTTGCCGCGCGCGAGGGCGGCGTAGGCCCACTTAGGATCGGGATAAATGCCGGTGGGGGTCCAGCGCTGGCTTTTGGAATCGAGATGGGTAAAGGGCTGGAAAGCTCCCGCCTGAAATTTGCCCTCGCTGTTCTTGCCAATCTCCAGGGTGCCGTAGTGCCACTGGAACTCGCCGTTTTCCCGGCTTTGTAACGCGCCAGCGTCCGTCAGGAAACGCGTGGCGGCGGCAAGTTCGTCCGGCTGCGGCTCACGCAACAAAACGCGGCGGTAGAGGTCCACGACGCGCGCCGACTGCTCCTGCTCACTGGTGCGCGCGGCCAAGGTCTCCGACTGCGTCTTCATGAAGGGACTGTTCATCAGGAACAGCGCCTGCTGCGGCACATTGGTCACGAAGCGCTGCGGGCTGTGGCTGTCGGGATTGGCGAAGTCGAACATGGCCGGCACGGTGGGCTGATCGTAGCGGTCCACAAAAAGCAGAACGCTGCGCCATTGCTCGGCGTCGGGCGCGTCGAGCGGCACGGAACGCGCCGGGGTCAGAGCGGGATTGAGACGACCGGAGGCGAGCAGCAGGTTGTCGCGCAGCATCTCATAGTCCATGCGCTGGCGGTTCTGGCGGCTGATCAGGTCGTTGTCGGCGTCCTTGAGCGCCTTCTCCGGCGTCACCGCGCTGCTTTGCCGCCAGGCGCGCGAGCTGAGAATGCGGCGGTGCAGTTTCTTCAAACTCCAACCCTCCTCCATGAGCACGGCAGCCAGGTAGTCGAGCAAATCCGCCTGCGCCGGGCGCGGCGTTTGCACGCCGAAATCGCTGGTCTGGGACACCAGCGGTTTGCCGAAGTGCTGCATCCAGACGCGGTTGACGATGACGCGGGCGGTGAGCGGGTTGTCAGGGCTGGCGATCTTGCGCGCGAGCTCGAGCCGGCCGCTGCCGTCGGTGAATTTGTCCCCTCCAAAAAACTCCAGGTAAGCGCGCGGCGCGGGCTCGCCCAGGCGGCCCGGGTTGCCGCGGATCATGACGCGCTGGTCGGCGGGCTTTTCCTTGTCGAGCATGACCATGGCGCGATAAGGCGCGCCGGGGCTTTCGATGTCGAGCTTTTTGATCTCGTTGTCGAGCTTGGTCATCTTCTCGCGATCCTTGCGTGTGAAGTAACCCTCGATGCCATCCGCCTTGACCCCCATCGGCGAGCGCCCACCGCGGATCAGAGCGCGGATGGACTCGCGCGGTTTGTCGGACAGCGGTTCGTCACCGGAGTTCTCCAGAAAAAGACCGGCATAGACGGCGGCGACATCGCTCAACGATTGCGGCGGGGGGGCTTGCGTGAATGCGGCGGCCACCAGGGAGTTGCAGCGCTCGCTGTCAGCGGAGAGCTCGCGCAGCACGTCAGCGGCTTTGGCGGCAAACCCCTCCTCCGGCAACACGCTGAATTGTTTCCAGGCAAACATGACTGGATGCACCTTCTCCGGTTCGGCGCTCCATTTGATGAAGTCACGCCAGCTTTCGGCGATGCGGTCGCGCATTTTTTCTTTGCCGGCGGTGCCGCGGAAGGCGCTCGTCTCGGCATTCAAGTTTTTTTGCGCGAAGACGAGGTAGTCGCGCAGCTTGTCGCGCTCGCGCAGATCGAGCAGCACCTCCTCGCGCAGCGCCTGCTTGCGGGTCTCCACCTCGGCGACCTGGGTTTCGTAAGTGCTCACCGCCTCGGCGCTGGCGGGCCGGCCAATCACGGGCTTGACGCCGTCGTCAGGCGATTCGGAACTGTTGAAGACACCGTAGAGCGCGTAGTAGTCCTTGCTGGAGACCGGATCGAATTTGTGATCGTGACAGCGCGCGCAGCCCACTGTGAGACCGAGCAAACCGCGGGTGACGACATCGATGCGGTCATCGGTTTGCAGCAGACGGTCACCGAGAAAGCGGTCGTTGACGGTGAGGAACCCGAGCGCGGCGAGGTGACGCAGTTCGGGGTGATCGGGCGCGTCATTGCTCCTGGATGCTTGCGTCAACACCTCCTGCGGCAGCAGGCGATCGGCGGCGATCTGACGCAGCACGAACTGGTCATACGGCATGTCCTCATTGAGCGCGTCGATGACCCAGTTGCGGTAGGTGTAAGCGTGCGGGAAACGGATGTCCTTGCCGCCGGCTTGGTAGCCCTCGGTGTCCGAATAACGGGCCACGTCCAGCCAGTGCCGCGCCCATTTTTGTCCGTACAGTGGGGAGGCAAGCAACTCCGTGAGCGCGCGCTCCCAGGCGGCGGCGGAATCGTAGGCGTGGTCGCTGATGAAACGCGAGGCGTCCTCAAACTGTGGCTGCAAACCAGTGACGGTCAGGTGCAGACGGCGGTAAAGCGTGGCCGCGTCCGCTTCGGGGGCGAAGTCGAGTCCGGCAGCGTGCAGCTTGGCGCCAATCAGCGCGTCGATGGCGTTGTCGGGTTCAGTGCTTGGGGGGAGTGCGGGTTTGACCACGGGTTGAAAGGCCCAGTGGGTCTTGGGGTTGGCCTGATGATGGGTTTCGGCGGTGGCGTGTTCCTCCGGCCAGGGCATACCCTCGGCGATCCAGTTTTCCAAAGCGGCGATCTCAGGCGCGCTGAGCGGCCCGCCTTTCTTCGGCATTTTTTCCACACCTGCCGCGCCGCGCACGGCGTGGATCAGCTTGCTGGCCTGCGGATTGCCCGCCTCCACGACCTTGCCGTAATCGCTGCCGCGCAAGATGGCGGCGCGGCTGTCAAGACGCAGCCCGTTCTCGTGTTTGTGGGCGCCGTGGCAGTCGTGGCAGCGCTCGACGAGCAGAGGCCGGATGGTTTTTTCAAACGACTCGATCTGGGCAGGTGTGAACGCGGTCTCACCGGCCGACTGTTGCCAGCCAGTGAAAAGCAAGGGAAGAAGCAAATATCTGGAACTCATCAAAGCAAAACAAGGTCGCCCACAGACTACGCCGCGAGTGGGCGAAGTGTTGCGGGAGCAAGATACGCGCCGAATGCCCTTTGTCAGGCGAACAAAGCGGGAACCCGCCTGTGGGAATGGGTTGGCCTGCCAGTCCTACCGGCAACACGACACCTTCGGCCATAGCCAGTTTCTTCTAATTTTCATCGGGGGGTCAAAAAGAGGTGTCAGGCTTAGTCATCCTTCCTCGCCTCCTATTCGCACTCGTTTCGCCACATAAAACGAGACCTGGGATTGCGGCATTCGCCGCGCTCCTTCCCTCGCTTGACTCCAAAAAAGCTGCGGTTCGCCTGAAACACCTCCTCCACAAACTCTTTCGAGCCCAGCACCTGGCTCTCACTGAACGCGCGCACTCTCTGCCGGTGCAGTTCCGGCATCGCCAGTTCTTTCTCCGGGCTGGATGCGCCAGTCTTGGCCGTCTTGGTCCCGGCTTCCTTTTTGGCAAACCCAGACTGCGCCCCTCCGAGAAACGGTCAAGAAACGGGGTCAAGAAACGGGGCAGGCTGCAACTGGATGACAGATTGCAAATCAACACTGGTTCGTATCATGGACTTCCTCCAAAAAGCGTTTCAGTTCCTCCGGC
>VFQQ010000263.1_pt1 | contig 123272 bp, 109 predicted proteins | sample 3512341 | NCBI WGS metagenome assembly VFQQ01 (sample SAMN10412373, study PRJNA504923) | tailings metagenome | isolation source: Relicate 2 Philex TSF1 revegetated site | place: Philippines: Tuba, Benguet | collected 2017-08-29 | reverse complement strand
AAGGTGCCACCACCACTGAATTACAGGCACTTGTAGCTTAACTAAACGACATTGAATCACGAATGGCAAATTCCAAATCAATTTCGTTTAGTTAACGATTCATTGATTAAATAGGCATGCCCTGTTTGTGACGGTCATTTCTGCGTAATCCCCCCGACGCTAGGGTCGGGGTTGAAAACGCGCCTTGCGCAGCAAAAGCGGTTAAAATCCTATGGACTTTGCCATCTACAGCACTGAAGGGTAATTACTTTTTAATATCGTTCGATCTATCTGCGGTTTCGGCGTAATCTGCGGTAAAAGCTGGTAATCATGTGTGCTTTCGGGTCTTTCATGCTTAACTAAACGACATTGATTCGTGATTCCCCGCATCGAGTCTGCAGCCCCAGCTGCAAGCGAGAGGCGGGAGCATGAAAAAACCAGCACCTCCTCCAGCGGGGACTAGGGTTTGCCTGCAAGGTTCGTTTTAAGAAGTCATCCGATTACAAAAGCATCACTTTACGCTTGATATGCCATTTAAAATGATGCAGACTGCATCAACAACTGCAAGACCGCTTATCGAGATAAATACTACAGGTTGGTTTTGCCTGCTGAGGATGCACCTCTTTCATTGAGATAAACGTTCGTAAATTCTATATTTGAGTCATGAGGCAACTAATCATTACTTTCATCATCCTAAGTCATTCAAGCCTTTTTGCTCAAATGACGACTATGGCAACTTACTTGCCCGAAATCACTACCGTTACTTTGGCTAACGGACATCAATTGCAGCGAATTTCCTATGAGCAATGCGGACAATTAGCTGGAAGAAAAGTAGATATCTGGATTCCCAAAAACCTATCACCTGGCACACCATTGGCTGTCATGTATGCACATGATGGGCAAAATCTATTTGACCCAAACAGCTCTTATGGTGGAGAATCGTGGCTCTTGCACGAAACTGCACAAAGCCTAATTGATGCTGGAAAAATCAAACCCGTTATGATTGTAGGCATTTGGAATAGCAGTCAACGCTTCAGAGAATACCTGCCTGTTCCTGCTGTCAACGGACTGTTGCCCGATGCACGAGAAAAATTAGCCAAAGAACGTGGAGATTCTGCACTGAGTGATGCCTACTTAGATTGGATTACCCAAGAGTTAAAGCCATTCATAGACAGCAATTTCCCCACATATGGAGACATGGAAAATACTTACATGATAGGCTCGAGTATGGGTGGACTTATATCTTCGTACTCATTGTCGAGACACCACCAGCTATTTATTGGTGCTGCATGTTTAAGCACACACTGGCCTATCAGCTTGAGCATTAACGACACTTCTTTGTCTGGCCCATACCGTCGTTATCTCGCACAACAACTGCCCCGTTCAGGCAGACACAAATTATGGATGGACTATGGCACAGCCACCCTCGATGCATGGTATGAACCCCATCAAGTTGCTTTTAATAAATTGCTTTTAACCCAAAAAACCTGGAAAAACAGCCAAAACTACATGTGCAAAAAGTATGAAAATGCCCCGCACAATGAACAAGCCTGGCGTGCCCGTTCAGCAGAAGTATTGACATTTCTTTTATCGCCATGAAACCATCTAATATCTACCTTTTGCTTGCACTTTCGGCTTGCACCGCTCCTGTTGAAACCGAAAAGCCGCATCCTTTAGAGGCATGGAGCGATGAAGTGATGTATTTTATAATGACCGACCGCTTTGCAGACGGTGATCGAACAAACAATGAGCTTGGCTGGGGTGAATACGATACTACCAAAGCACATTCGTATCATGGGGGCGATTTGGCAGGTATCGCTCAAAACTTGGATTATCTTCAGCGATTAGGCATTACTTCCATTTGGCTAACCCCACCGGTGAAGAATGCCGTTTGGTCGCGCGATAGCAGCATTACTGGCTATCACGGCTACTGGGCCAGTCATTTCGCACAAGTTGATCCTCACTTGGGCACCCTGGCCGATTACCAGCACTTAGCTAAGGCCATGAGAAAGCGCCATATGCGCTTGGTACAAGATGTGGTTACCAACCATGTGGCCGACTACTTTACGTATGAAGGCAATTACAATCCCGACAGTGTGTGGTTAAACTTCAAAAAATACGGCCAACCCCTCCAAGCCCCCTTTCAGCTAAACGATGCACGCAAGGCAGCACATCGCCAGGCGGCTATCTATCATTTTACGCCATCCATTGCCAACTACCAGAATGAAACACAAAAACTCAACTGGCAAATGAGCGATTTGGACGACCTCAATACCCAAAATCCGAAAGTAATTGAAGCCCTTAAAAAAAGTTTTCGCTTTTGGATAGATAGTGTGGGCATAGATGGAATCCGTTTCGATACGCCATTGTATGTCGATCACCCATTTTGGCATCGGTTTTTGCATGATAGCTCGAGTAACAGCAAAGGCTTGAAGCCACATGCCATGGCCACAGGCAAGCCTGATTTTTACACTTTTGGCGAAACCTGGGTACACAGCAATCCATACAGCGATTTAGGCGAGCAAAAGGCCAAAAAATACTTGGGCAACCACGAGAAGCCCGAAATGGACGGCATATTACATTTCCCCATGCAGCAAAGCATGCAGCGGGTATTTGCCGGAGGAGCACCTACCCGCGAGCTGGCATTTCGACTCGGGCAAGAAATCGCCCATTTTCCCCATCCATGGCAACGTTTGCATTTTATTGATAACCACGATATGCCGCGCTTCCGAGCAGGCGCAAGTGAAACAGCTACCCTGCAGGCATTGGCCTTCATGCTTAGCATTCCGGGTATTCCCGTGATATATTATGGCACCGAGCAAGGCATAACCGAAACGCGTGGCAATATGTTTGGCAAGCTCGATACCAATAGTTTGTCTTTCAAACAAGTACAAGAGCTCATTGCCTTGCGAAAATCATCAGCTTGCTTTTCAAAGGGTAAGTTAGAAGTATTGTATTCCGATTCGAACCAAGCCGGACTGCTCTTATACAAGTTAAGCCACGGCAAGGAGGAAAAATGGGTGCTAATGAATACTGCCGACTTCGGGATCATCAACGGTCAATTGCCCTTGGGGACTAGACGTAGTGGAGAAATAAAACCACTCTATCAACATGGCCACTTCGAATCGGAGGGCGCCATCAACGGCAGGTTACAATTGGTTGACATGGCACCCAAATCGGTGATTATATTCGAAATTCAACCAGGCACCGGTAAAAAAGCCAAGTCTGATTTGCGAATTACATTGCCAACCATTCCCGACACCCTTTTTGAACAGCGTATATCGCTACAAGGAAAGAGTCAAGGCATTGACAGTTTGAAAGTACTCATCAACGGCAACAAACAACTTTCACAAACTGCAGCCATAGTTAATGGCAGCTATTCACTAGAACTATCGGTACTCAATACACCGGCACAAACCAATCGTTTGGTTTGGGTGGGTTTTGAAAAAGGCCGAGCCCATTGGTTGGCAGAAACCCAACTCACAACCCAATTACCCGAAAAGTTGGTTGTACAGAAAAAAGATCCATTGGCCGACGACCGAGGGCCCAACGGACGCTACCAATATCCGCTCGCCTTTGAACAGCTCCGTAGTCTTGATTTTAAAAAGGCGCGCTTGTTTTCTCAGGGTAACAGTATGCGCTTGGAAGTAGCTTTCAACCGCCCCTTTTCAACTGCATGGAATCCTCCTTTGGGTTTCGATCACCTTCAGCTGTGCATTCTACTGCACTGGAACAACGAAACAGGAGGAAATACTTTTAAAGAAGCCAATTACACCCTGCCCGAAAACAAGAAATTCAGTCGGCTTATCATTGCCAACGGCTGGCAAATACAGTCGTTCGCCATCGATTCTGCCAGTCGACCACATGCCTTGGGTGTTGCCCCAGTATTTCGCCTACTTTCAAACAACAGCATGGAGTTTACCTTGGGCCCTGAATTACTAGGCTTTCCTGACCAGATACATCAGATAGAAGTAACACTGCTCAGTTGGGACAGTGCAGGTGAAGGTGGTTTCAGGCCTTTGAACCCCAAAGCTACAGCATATAGCTTTGGAGGTGGAATGCCATACGAACCTCTTTGGATGGATAGGATGAGGTTAACCTTCAAAAATCATTGGTTGCCATAAAATTCACAGCCCTTGTATGAAAAGATGGAAGTGTTTGAACATGGTAGTGTATTCGAAATGTAAGTTCGGTAGCCACAAGGAAATGTTACGCAGCACACGAAAGCCGCCAAGGAATGCTTGGCGGCCGATTTAGATGGCAGTCAAAACTTATCGCTGCATGCTGAAAAACAAAGAAGCACCGGGGCCTTGTGAAAAGGATACCACTGCGTAGCCCTTTTTGCCGGCAGAAGTAATGAACTTAAAGGCAGGTTGGGCTTTGCTAACCACCAACTCAGAAAGCGGATTCGACAAAGTCAAAGTATCGAGGTTGCTGTAGGTGTGGCTATTCATCAAATTTTCGAAAGAACCTTGCAAATTGGTAGTATCTAAATTCAGATTAACTGCCTCAAAGCGCGCGAAATTGCTTCCTAAAAAACAGCCGTAAGCCTGCACCAATTCAGGGTAAAGATTTAAGGCTTCAATCCTATCGCTGGCTACAACTTTGATTTGATTCGCTGGCAAACCTGTTTTGGTTAATGCCAACAAGCCTAAAGCAGTAGAAGTCTTGTCGTTATCCGACTTGTTGAATGAACCACCCAAAGGAGCTTTGTGCGTTAAAAATGCCGAATTTACAATCATGAAATAGGGCGACCACAAATAGAATGAACCTTCTTGCTCCGAAGCCACATTGGTTGTAACCATGGAACCACTTGATGCGAAGCTGCCTGCTGATAAAAAATTGAGCAGCTTGTTGTCGTTTTGCACCGTTACGTTGAACGGACCAACCAGCTGCTCCTCGCCTGTTTTCAACACAAACTTCACATTGATGGTGGTATTGGCATATGCTGGAATGACCAAATCAGGCAAACTGCTTTGTGGGTCAATGTGCATTTTGCAATTCCGTGTGGTGCCAGCTACAGTTGTTTCAACCCAAATCTTGTCGATTTCGGCAAATCCGCCTGAGTACTTTTCAAAATTCCAAACAGCATTGATTTTCACCATTGAGCCAGACGGAACTGTGATGGAGCGTGGCATATTGTTGTATACACCCAAATCTTCATTGCTGTAGTTGTTTTGCTGATAAAACACGTTTTCCAAGGTATTTCGGTATTCAATAGATGCGGCAACACAATCGGAGAGTGGCGCGTTTCCAGGCTCTTCACATGATTGCATGGTGAATACAAGGGCAATGGCAGGTAGCCAACGCAAAATGGTAATTTTCATGGTAGTTTAAATTACACTACAAAGTAGCCTCAAAGAAAAGGCCGAGGAAATACTACAGATGCGCTATTTTCTATGTTGCGAAAATCTAACGATTGCTTCCACCCATTCCCAAGGTAGATGGCCAGAAAGGGTTGACTACTTGCATCTTCAAACAAACACCGAGCTCTTACACAATTGCAAAAAACAGAGACCGACTCTTCATCTATTAGTCGATAATGCGGTATGATTTGGCTTTTGCGTGTTGATCGACTGCATTTAACAAAAACACGAAACTAACGGCACCCGACAAGCCGCCAATCAACAGGCTCGAATTGATACTGTTATTTTCTTTCGACCTGATATTAACTTCTCTTACCAGCACTGCTGTCAAGAACCCGAACCAGATGGCACCAACCAAAGATGCCTGTGCCTTGTCGGCATGCTTTTGTGCTTTTTGCAAACGCACTTGGCGTTCATCCAGCAATTGTGCAGGACCCACCGCCTGAAAAGCGCGGTTGCTGGTATCAATTTTATTGGCAGACACCAACCTAAAATCAAAAGTACGACGTTCGTAACGCAACACCAACGGACATTGAAACTTATCCGTCCCCATCATTAAAATGTTGGCCGAATCCAATACAACGATGCTGTCAAGAGAATTTTGAAAGAAGGATCTTTTCGCAAAATTACTCCCGTCAAATGTTCGTACATGAATCACATTGGCCGCCGTACCTAAAAATAAACCCTCAGCCTGTAAAGTGCCATCTTTATAAATCTTCACTTGGGCAAAAAGCTGGCTAGATGCGAGAACAAAGAAAAATAGGATGGCTGCTCTTTTCATGGATCAATTGGTTGGCATGGAAAAATAGCAAAAGACACGCACTTAACCACAAAAAGTTGTATAAATTGTACAAGTTACAACTTTGTGTTTTGGCAAGTCGCTGGTAACCTTCGTTTTATCACCAGCATAAAAATCAAAGGAAAACAAAATAAAAAACCCGAAACACGATGAACCGCATTTCGGGTTTGGTGCCCAGGACTGGAAACAACCTCGCCACCATCTTCACCGCCTTGCAGCCACGTAAACGCGGTTGCTGCTCTTAGTTTTTCATTGTCCATCCTGTGCTTGTGTCCCGTTTGTGTCCCGCCTATTTGGCCTTCTCATAATATTCAATTAGACATTCTCCAAACAAGCGAACATTTTTTTTCAGTGGTTCAAAGTCGGTGAAAATATATCGAGTCTTCGGTCCGCTTACAGCAATGTCGCTTGCCATGTCTTTAAGCAAAGAGGTCAGGAATGCATCTCCTATAGTTTCGATTTTAAATATAGCTTCACCGTTACAATTTGTTGAGTGTGCCGTAAAACTGAGCCTTCGGCCATCTTTGGTTAACATATACAACTTGCTGTTGCTTGAAGGGCATTGCCAATGAGCAAACTTCACTATGATAAAGCTTTCATTTATGTCTTTATCTACATTGATCATGTAGCGCCATGTGAAAGTAGCGCTCTCTCCAAGTTTGTTGGTAAGTTTTGCTGGCTTGCTTTTAAGGATAATGATGCCTTCGAATTTGTCCTCTGACATTTTAAAGTACTCAGAGCATTCATTGCTTAATTGACAGATCGAAGCGCTTGGTAAGGAGCAAATGAATGTAATGCAAATCGCAACGATTCTTGCTATTTTTTTCATGTAGAAGCTCATTTAATCCTAAGTAAGTTGTTTGCCTTGCTGTTCTGCACCAAGGCATTGATAAGTAAACCAAGGCTTAAACCACCCAGTGCGAAGCTGGCCACAGAAGCATCGCGCAGTTGGCCTTCGGTTGTGGCGCGACTAGCTATATCGCTTACAATCACTGCGCCTGCAAGCCCAACGGCAAAGCTGCCAATCATTGAAGTGGTGGCTTGGTTAACGTGTTTGTTGGCCATTGCCATGCGCTGCTGCATCGCTTCGGTTGGTAGCTCTAGCCTAGGTATTGCAACGGCAGGTGCCGGTGCTTCAGCTGGTGCCGGCAAAACATCTTTGAGCGAGTATGTGATAACCTCCTGGCGCAAAACTACCGGGCAACGAAACTTAATGTTTGCCACTTCTGAAATGGTCAATGAGTCGATAAAAACAATGCTGTCGAGCGAGTTTTGGAAAAAGGCACGTTTGTTAATTCGGCCGCTTTCAAACGACCGCATGTTAATGATGTTGCCTGATGCACTCACAAAGGTGCCAATGGCTTGCAGCTGACCTTCTTTGTAAATTTTTACTTGGGCAAAGGCGCAATGGGTTAGCGCAACGAGCGCAACGATTGTAGCTAATTTTTTCACGGCGTTAAAATTTTGATTCATTCAAATGTACCAAAATATTTAACACTTTATGCGCTTTGCAGCCGGGCAACTTGCTTCGTGAGCTCCAAAATCTGCTGCTCCATCCACTCCATTTTCTTATCGAGCATAGTGCCTATTGATTGATTTGGCAGTTGATAGTATTGAGCCATAGGTTCGGATACCATGCCATCAACTGGTGTTTCGAATTCTTTATACATCAAACCCTTTCCGTGAAGTAGCCAGTCGGGGTTTAAGTTTTCGAAACGGCTTAAGGTGTTCGTTACGAAGTCAATGTCGGGCTTGTTTTTGTTATTGATTACGTTGGACACAGCGGCACTCGATACGCCAATTGCTTCAGCGAATTTATTCTGTGACAAGCCATTAGCTTGAATCACTGCCTTAACTCTGTCTCCTATACTGTACACTTTTTTCCTCCTGTGGAAAACTTTATTAAGCATTTCGTTTTCTAAATGCTTTTAGTTTTCTCAATATTTGTATCTAAATCCCTATTCAAAATTATGAAAAGGAATATAAAAGCAAAACAACGTAAGCCGCAGATGTTCCCTTCAGGCAAGGTGCAGGCCATAGCAAACGCGGCAAAATGCACTCCAGCATACGTTTCTCAGATAATTCACAACCCTGAAAAATTTTCTGGACCAACCGCAGATTTGGTAAAAAGGCTGGCGAAAAACTTAAAAGATGAGCTTGAGAGCATCGTCATAACCCATTGAGAATTCTAAATGCCCCGCACCTCTCCCCATACCGCCATCACCAAAGCCGACCTGCAGCTGCTGCTGGTTGAGCTCAGCCGCCTACGTGCGGCCGTGGAGGCATTGGGTGGTAAGGTAGATGGTGCTACACCCTTGGAGCTGGTGCACCCGGCTCCTACCCCGCGCAAAGCGCGCAAGCGCCGGGCATCACTTACCGAGGCTGACTGCATGAAGGTAATTGAGAAGAGTGCCGAGCGGCTGCGCAAACAAAGAAGCTCCTAACGTCAAAGGAAATATGAACAACACAACCAAAAAAGAGGTGCGCTCGGTTTACCAGCGCATGGCCGCCAAGGTGCCGCCACCCTCAACGCCCGGCGTACACATTCGCCGCACTTGTTTTCCCGATGGTACCACGCTTAACTATGGAGGTGAAAGATGGTAGAGCAAAAACACACACCTGGTTACTTGAGGTTATCGGATGCGTATCCACTAGTTAATACAACATCAGGTATTGACTTAAGGATTGATAAAAAGTACATAGCACGCATAAATGCATACGAGTTTTACGGTTGCACTATCGAAGAAGCCAATGCCAATGCCGAGCGCGTCGTTGCCTGTTGGAACTTTTGCATGGGCACTCCAACTCAGGATTTAAAACGCGGAGGCCTTGAAAGGCTCAAGCTTAAATTGATTAGTTCAGAGCGCTACGAGTTACTTGCCGCACTCAAAGGCATCATTGACAATACCACCGTTGAATTCGCTGCAGCCAATGGCTTTGGCGAAGAGCGCAACAAGGTCTGTGAGGTTTATGACCGCATCATGTTGGGAACGCCAAACGCAGGAGGTGCCCAGTGAACAAGCAAAACGAACCGGCTATTGGCACTTTGGCCGTGGCCATTCTCGAAAAGTACGGCGCAATACCTACCGTGCGGCAAATTGGTGGCGTATTTGAAATGTGCGTGAACCACCAGCGTGCTGGCACCTCATTCAAGAAGCGCAGCATGAGCCTGGCGCTTCTGCTGCAGGAGTATTACGGCTGGCGGGTGGCACAAGATCAGCTGCTGGCACTGGCATCAACCACCAAAGCAGGAGGGCAACATGCAAGTGCTTAATCGTGCAACTATGAATGCGTATGTGGTGACCGAAGAGCCACTCCTTTACCTGCGCAAAACCGCTGGATTTTACCTTAATGCAGCTGCTCTTGAACTAGTAGGTCTCAAAGAAGGTGACATTATTGAATTCTACCGCGATGGTGGATTTGTTTACATGAGCAAAACCATCAACAACCAAGGATTTAAGCTTCGCCGCATTGGTAAAAACAACGGCTTGTCATTTAGCAGTGTACAGCTGCGTGATTTTTTTCGCAAGCACTGGGGCAAGAGCCAAGATGCAACAATGCACTTTGAGTTGAAAGAAACTTCGCTCACGCCCTCGCCTTTTGTCAAGTGGTCATTAAACCTTAAAGTGTACAAAAATGGCTGAGCTTCTTTCCATCCCTGTAGCGCAGCTGCAATTGGCTGCCTACAACCCTCGCAAAACCTTTGATGAAGCCAGCATTGCCGAACTGGCCCAAAGCATGAAATCGCAAGGCCAGCTGCAACCGGTACTGGTGCGTTTGCTTACCCCAGCCAAAGGCAAAAAGGCAGCCACTTATGAAGTGGTGTGTGGTGCCAGGAGAACGAAGGCAGCCCAGGTAGCTGGCTTACCCGAGGTGCTTTGCAACGTGGCCGAGCTTAGCGATGATCAGGCCTTTGAAGCAGCTGTTACCGAAAACCTCCAGCGCGAAGATGTGAAGCCCATGGAAGAGGCCCGCGCCTTTGCTGCGCTCATTGAGCGTGGCTACACCCTGCAGCAGCTGGGTGAACGCTTTGGCAAATCGCACGTGCACATTTGGAACCGGGTGCAGCTGGCCAAGGCAACACCTGAGCTGCAGGAGGCCATTGAGTTGGGTAAAATTCCGCTAACCTATGCCCGAGAGCTGGCCAAGTTTCCGGAGCATGTGCAGGTGGAAGAAGTGAAGGATTATGGCTGGAGGTACAACCGCGATCCAAAGCAGTACTTCGAAAAGGTGCTCAACAACTACAGCGTTGACCTTGACAAAGCGCCATTTAAAACCATGGCCTCTGGGTGTGATACCTGTCCCTTCAATTCAGAGGTGATGGGTCTTACCAAAAACGAAAGTCGCTGTGTGAATAAAGGCCTTTACCAAGCGCATGTCATGGAGTATATACTTGAAATGGTAGCTGCTGATCCTGATTTGAAATTCATTGCATTTCCCTACAGGCACGACGATGCAGTACAGCTATGGAAAGACCGCCTCACACCTAATCGAGTGATTTTAAAGGTAGGTTATCAGTATGCTTTCGACTATGTGCAAAAGCCCGAAATGCCCGAGTATGAAGAGCCCGATGCCGAGGACTACGATACCACCGAGGCCTATGAGCTGGCAGTGCGTGATGCTAAGCGTGAGCATAATCAGGAAATAGGCCAATACATGACCGACATGGAGGAATACAACCGAAAGCTGGCTGCTGGACCTCGTGGCATATTTATGAGCGACACACGTATGGGGCAAATTGTGCCATTAGAAGAAAACTTGCACAGTGTCGCAGCAAAGAACCGGCAGCTTGAAGAGCTAGATGGTGATGACCATGCAGCTGAAAAGAAAGCCATACTTGAGCAAATAGGCAATGCCAAAGAGCGCGCCGCGCGTATGCCTAAGCTCGGCGAAGAAAAGGCCTACGAAGCGGCCATCAATCAAATCAATGAGCTGGCCATCTACAAAGGCATCGATACCACCGATGCACAACCGGCACTTATTGCTGAAGAGTGGGATGCGCTCTATTTGATGCTGCTCAAAGAGTTTGACTGGAAGCTGCCTCAAAATTTGCGCACTGCTCTTTTTGGTAAATACTCAACATTCGGCCCGGATGAGGACAAAGCCATCAAAAAGGCACTAGCACTCAAGGATCAGCTTTTTCCGCTGCTATTTCGCAAACTTTTGCAGCGTGACTTTCAACCTAGCGATGGCAAGCAGTCGAGTCATCTCAACCGATTTGCCTGGGACAAAATAGCCTTGTCGCTCGAAGATGTTGACTATAACCAAGTATCTGATGTGCGCTACAACTATGGCGAAAAACTCGCAAAAGCAAAGGCGAAGATCGCTGAACTAGAAGCGGCTTATGCCCTGCTGGAAAAGGAGGTAGCCCAATGATTACCATCAACGTAACCTACTCGCCTCACAGCCGCACCTATGGGGTGCGCTGTGGGTGCGGGTATACAAACATGTATGTACTACACCGGGCGTTGCTGCTGCAAGGTGCGCAACGCAGCTGTGCCAATTGTGGCCAGTTGTACTTGGTGAAAGGCACCGAAAAGGCCGTGGATCAGTCGCCAGTGGAAAGGAGGATGCTGTGAATTCGAATAGCTACTACATCACTGTGAGGGTAGAAAGCACTTTGTTTGAACAGGAGCGCTTTTTCCCTAGGCAACGCGGCATCATCACCTATCTGCGCAGGGTAAAACGCCTGCACCGCACCATTTTGCTGCATGAGAACAAAAATGGGCAAAACATGCAGGTGTTTTCTCGCAAGCATCCCCTCAAAGTAAGTGTCATTCCACACTGGAAAATGGAGGAGTCATGGTGACTAAAACCATCCGCGAAACCAGCGCCATGCAGTTCACCCGCGAGCTGCTAGCGGCCGGTGCTCCACACGCAGCGGCTCAGGCTTGCGAGCAAAAGTTAGATGCCGAGGCCATGATGATAGCCCGGCAAAATGAACTGCTCAGGCAGCAGCTCGAGCGAAGCAATGCACTCGTCAAAGAGCTTACATCATCTGAAAGCATAAGGAGGCTGTTATGAAAATCAACGACACCACTATCTCTGTGCCCAGCCACCAGCTGCTGCTGGTGGCCTTACGGGCCTACCTCGACAGCAGGCACCAACGCTTTGCTGTTGACCGTGAACTGATGGACAGCGCTGGCAAATGCGCTCAGTTCCTCGAAATAAACGACCGGCTGGTGAAGATAGAACAGCAGATCAATCAAAACCGCTGGGTGCTTAAAAAGCCCATCATGGCCTTGGTTGATGACTATGGCCGCATGCTGTTCGAATACCGTGCCCGGCGCAATGCCAGGCATGCCCGCGAAGACATTGAGCATATACGCTACATCTATGAGCTGTACGATGAGTGCGAAGATTATCGCGGCACCTGGTGCGATGTATGTGGCTCGCTGGCAGAGTTAAACCTGGCATTCAACATCATGACCTCGCTAGGCATCTTATTTCACATTCGCCCGATGCTCCACCCTGTAAAGGGCAACCAATGCGACTGGATGATCAGTCTACGTCAAGAAGATCACCAGCGCTACCTGTATCACCTAACCGTTACCGGAAATGGATTTCACCACGAAGATTAAGCAATACCGCCGACTGTGCAACAGAGCCAACAAGCTTGGCAATGAGCTTATTGCTCAGCTAGGCACCAGCGATGATTTGGCACTCGATGCCGCATTGCTGGTGCTACGCGCCAAGCTTGTAGAGCAGGAGCTTACCCGGCGCAACGATCATAGTATTTCACCCAATAAACTAGCTACCCATGGCAGATAGTAACTACATAGAGCTGCGCAGGCTCGCAAAAAAGGTACGACAGTATCAGCGCGAATTTTTTCGATTTAAGAGCAAGGAATCACAAGCAAGGGCCATGCAGTACGAAGAGAAGCTAGATAAGCTGCTGTACGCCATGGATCAGCTTGATGCACTCAAAGAAAGCACTGCAGGCAAGCAGCTTAGCCTGCTGGGTGATGATCAGGCGGTAACGCAAGCAATGAGGCAAGGTACAGGAGGTGTGCTGTGAGCGGATATAGTAAAGTGGATGACATAGGCCTCAGTGCGATTGAACAGCAGCAAATTCAAGAAATACTTGATTATGGCACCCCTATAACAAGCCGTTATGCAAGTTTTCACCCCAGTATGAATAAGCTGAGCAGGTCGGAGCGCCGCAAAATGGATCGCCAAGCTAACAAGAAAGGAGGCCGCAAATGAGCAACTACATGGCATGGCTCCCCTACCCTGTGCGGCATGCGCGCAATGTGTCAGCGGCTGCAAAATTGCTCTATGCCGAGCTTACCACATTCACCGACAAAAAGGCATCAACCCGTGTAAAAAATGCGGAGTTGTGCGAATTGTTTGGAGTTGATGAAAGAAGCATTTCGAGGTGGTTAATTGAGCTTGAAAAAGCGCAATTTATTGAGGTATTTAGAAGCGGTCCTGAGCGAATTGTAACACTTGGTTTTGACCGTAAATCTACCCCGACAAATTTGTCGGGCAAGACCGACAAAAATGTCGGGGTAACCCCGACAAATTTGTCGGGCAACACCTTATATACTTCTTTTTCTAACGAAAAAGTAGGTACTAAAGAACTTAGTGCAGAACAAGTACAGCAGCAGCTCGAAAAACCTCGCATGGTGCCACCCACCGAAGAGGAAGTAATTAAGCATGCAGAATGCAATGGAATTCCAGTAATTACCGCGAAGAAATTTTGGAATTATTTTCAGGCTTGTGGATGGGAAGTCAAAGCGGGGGTTGCGATGCGCAGCTGGACGCACATGCTGCGCACTTGGAAAGTAAGCGATGACTCGAGGCAGGATGAGAAGCGCCAGCGCGAGCAAGTGTCTGCCATCCTCAACAAACCAGCTGTAACGGTGGTACCAGTTAACAGCGCCAAGAGCGAAGATCTCGACCGCATCGATGCTGCTTACCGGCATTTGGAAGTTGGAGGTGGCCGATGAACCCAACCACCGCCAAATACAGCCGCCAAGCCTACCAGCAGCGCGGTGGTCAGCTGCCAGCCCTTTCAGGCAAAGTGCCACCACACGATGCTGACTTAGAGCAAGGTGTGCTTGGCGCCATGATGCTCGAGCGCGAAGGCTTAATCACTGGCTTGAGCTTACTGCAGCCCGAGGTGTTTTTCATCGAGCGCCACCAGCAAATTTTCAAGGCAATGCAATACCTTCACGAGGCACAAAGCTCTGTGGATCTGCTACTGGTTACTCAGCGCCTCCGTGCCACGGGAGAGCTTGACCGCATTGGTGGCCCGGTGTACATCGCCGAGCTTGTTAACCGGGTAGCCAGTTTTGCTCACATCGAGCAGTACTGCCGCATCCTGCTGGAGAGCTACATGAAGCGCCAGTTAATCACCATCTGCTCTGCAGCGCTCCAGGATCTGTACGCACAGGGCCACAACATCAACGATGCCTTCGACCTAGCCGATGGCATCAGCCAGCAAACTGTTGATCTCATTGGCCAAGTAACGCAGGGCAAGTCCGCCACGGTCGCTAATGTTTTCAGCGACTTAATGGCCTCGCTCCAAGTCAAGGCAACCAATGGCAGTGGCATAACCGGCATACCATCGGGATTTCGCAACATCGATGCGCGTTTTGGTGGATGGCAGCCCGGCAAGCTCTACATCATAGCTGCTCGCCCATCGATGGGTAAAAGTGCTTTCGCCATCGAAATGCTCAAGAATGCAGCCCTGCGCTTTGGTAAGAAGGTCGCGCTGTTTTCATTGGAAATGGGCAACGATGAAATGGTAAGCCGCATGCTGGCAAGTGAGTGCCAAGTCAAGGGTGAAGCGATAACCAAGGCAACGCTTACCACCGATGACTGGCGAAGCTTGCATGCTAAAAGCGCCAAGCTCATCAATGCACCCATCTACCTCGATGATACCGGTGGCCTCGACATAAAAGCATTCAAGGCAAAGGTGCGCCGCTTGGTGCACAACCACGGCGTGGAGCTGGTGATGCTCGACTACCTGCAGCTCATGAGTGCAGGTGAAGACACCCACAACCGCGAGCAAACAATCAGCACCATCAGCCGCACGCTTAAGTCGGTGGCTCGTGAGTTGGAGATACCAGTCATAGCACTATCCCAACTCAGCCGTAGTGTCGAAACACGCGGTGGCGACAAGCGGCCGCTGCTCAGCGATCTGCGCGAATCAGGCAGCATCGAGCAAGATGCCGATGCTGTGATGTTCCTTTTTCGCCCTGAGTACTATGGGCAACTCTTCGATGAGTCAAGCCGCTCCACCAAAGGAATGGTGGAAATCATTACCCGCAAGTGGAGAGCAGGTGAGCTTGGTACCGACCTACTACACTTCGATGCTGCCTACTTCAAATTCAGTGAGAAGTACAGCTACACACCCAGCGCTGGCGAGATGCATGCCAGCGTCACCATCGAGCGCAATCACAACGCAAATGACGAAGCACCATTTTAACGCCGTTAAAAAATGCCACACTTACCACTCTACCAAAGAAGACAACGCCCGGCACAAGAACGCCGCCGCGAGATAGATAACCGGTACAACACCACGCGCTGGCGCAAGCTCCGTGCGCTTTACATCGCTGCGCATCCTTTCTGTGTGTTGTGTCAATCGGATGGCAAGGTTGTGCAAGCAACTGTAGTCGACCACATTGTACCAGCTCGCAAAGGCGGTGACTTTTGGAGCGAAGAGAACTACCAATCGCTGTGCACCAAGTGCCATGCAAGCAAGTCAGGCAAGGAGGCACGGTCATGAGGGGGGCGGGTCAGAAATTTAGCTGGGGTGCTGTCAACATCGCCACCCCCATGATGTATGGATGCGTACATAATTCAGGGGTAAAAGTATCAGGGGGTTACTGAAATGGCAAGTATCAAAGCTGGTAGACCGGCAGCTCCGGTCAATGAAAAAAAGCGGCGAGGCACTTTCAAAAAGAGTCGCGACAATGCTGCGCACCCGCCAGTGCAGCCGGTCAAGGATCTGCCACAGGCGCCTGAACACCTCGATGAAATTGGCAAAAATTTTTACTTGCGACTTGCGGCCCATGCACGCAAAATGAAAACGCTCAGCGAGCAAGATGAAATCATGCTCGAAATGGCTGCTCAAGCCTACAGCAATTTCATGCATTGCCAGGCGGTGGTGCGCGAGTCGGGTTATGTCTACTCCAACCCTACCAAATTTGGCACCATGTTTCGCGGTCGACCGGAAGTTGCGATGATGATGCAGCTGTGGAAGCAAGTGGAAGCCAGCCTCACCCACTTTGGATTGAGCCCTGCCACCCGTGAAAAGGTTAAGCAAATTGGTGCTGGATCTGAGCAGTTGACCATGTTCGATGTGCTCAACGGCAAAGTGGTTACCATGCATCCTAAAGCTGCTGGCCATGAGTAAAAATGAGTCGAACAATTTTGCAGGTCAAGTAGATCCGCGACAATATGCCAAAGACGTACTAGCTGGTAAAATCAAAGTTTGCAGCCTGGTGAAAGCGGCCATTGACCGCAATGCTCGTGACTTGAAAAATGGCCACAAGCGCGGGTTGTACTTCGATCATGAGGCAGGTGCCCGGGCTGTGCGCTTTTTCAGCCTGCTGAAATTCTATGAGGGAGATGTTGCCGGCCAACCCTTCATGCTCGCACCCTACCAAGCGTGGATAACCTACACCGTTTATGGTTGGAAAAAAGCCGATGGCACCCGCCGCTTTAACTATGCCTACATCGAGGTGGCCAAAAAAAATGGCAAAACACCTTGGATGTCGGGCCATGCGTTGTACCAACTGATTGCCGAAGACGAAGGAGCTCCGCAGGTTTATACAGCAGCAGCAGCACGTGACCAAGCTAGCATCTGCTTTCGCCATGCAAGAACCATGGCTTCGAATTCAGAAATGTTGAAGCCATACATCACGGTGCTGGAACATAGCATCATGAGCAAAGTAAATAATGGATTTATGCGACCCCTGAGTGCAGAGCACAAGACCATGGAGGGCATAAATGTGCATGGTGCCATTATAGATGAGTACCACGTGCACCCCAATGATGGTGTGTTTGAGTCAATTAAGTCGGCTACAGTGGCGCGTTCAAACCCGTTGGTTTGGATTATCACCACGGCCGGCTTTGATAAAAACGGGCCCTGCTACAACTACCGGAAAATGGTGATCAACCTGCTCAAGCAGCGGGTCCAAGATGACAGCTTGTTTGGCATCATCTACACGCTCGACCAGGGCGACAAATGGCAGGATCCTGAGGTGTGGATTAAGAGCAACCCTAACTTGGGTGTGAGCGTAAAGGAAAGCGCGCTGCAGCGTGAAATGACAAATGCGATTAATCAGCCCAGTAAGCTGACCAACTTCCTCACCAAAAACATGAATGTTTGGACCGACACCCAAACATCCTGGATCAAAGAAGAAGACTGGCTGAAATGCAGCGAGCCTATTGATCACGAAGAGCTCAAAGGCTGCATTGCTTACGGTGGGCTTGACCTCTCACAGCGCCGCGACTTAACCGCATTTGCCCTGCTCTTCCCATTCATCGATAACGATGGCGAAGTTACCTTCAAGTGGTTGCGCAAATACTACATGCCGGCCGACAACATCAAAGCCAAAGTAGACAACGATGGGGTGGCCTACGATCAATGGATGCGCGAAGGTTTGATAACTGCCACGCCTGGCAACATTGTCGACTATGCTTACATCCGGTCCGATGTGCTGGAAGCCTCCGAAAAATACGAGCTGGTAGGTGTTGCGTACGACCAATTTGGTAGTACACAGCTGGCAACCGAGCTAAGCGAAAGAGGGTTAAACATGGTGCAATGGCACCAAGGTGTGAGCCGCATGAGCCCTGGCATCAAAGAAATGGAAGCTATCATCCTCCAGCAGAAGCTTACGCATGAAGGTGATCCGGTGCTTGCGTGGATGGCTGGCAATGTGGTGCTCAAAATCAATGAGTACGGCGATGGCATGATTAGCAAAAAGGACCGTGTGGCGCGGGTGGATGGCATTGTTGCCGGTGTGATGGCGCTGGCATATTACATGAGCGACCGCCGCGAAAACCTCAAGGACCAACAGAAAGAAGCAACCCAGGGAATGATCGTAATCCGCTTGTAGTATGCCGCTCAGTAAAGAAGAAAAATTCAGGGTAACACCCGAGGGCTTTGAGCAACGAGTGCTTGAACTCTCGCGCGAAATGAGCCTAGCCGATGCCTACGAAAAGGCAGAGGTAGAACAAGAAGAGCTGGTTGGTTGCCGGCAGTTTGTGAGCCTCAATGCCTACAAAATCAACCGCACCAGGCAGGCGCGCAACCGCAGCCGCGAGCGCGCAACCTTGGCCAAACAAGCCTATTTGTCACAACGAAACTGGAGGGAAAGATGAGCAAAACCAAACTCTACGTAGCCAGCCTATCAGACCACCTTTGCTACCCGCTCTCCTGGCACCTCGAAGGTGCCAGGCACGAAGGCCACGATACCATCGAACTTTATGAATGCCACCCGGTAAAACTGCCCGGCATTGGCTGGTGTAATGAGTATGATGCGCACGTTGAAAAAGGAGATAATGAATGCGGCCGCCTTTGCCCCAAATATGCGCCGCGAAACGGCCGATCAGGCTGCTGCAAGCACTACACCGCTACCACTTACGACAGTGGCGAAAAGGTGGTGTTTGATGTGAAAACTGGAAATAACTTAAAAAAGAGCCATGTATAATATACTCGAACTCGCAAAAAAACTAAAGGCCCTGGCAGATAAAGGAGTCGGTGGCGAAGCTGTTAATGCAGCCAAAAAATTAGAACTGATCTGCCTGAAACACGGCATCAACTTGGAAGATCTTGATGATGATAAACTTCAAATGGGCTGGTTTAACGTAAAGCCGCAGCAGCGTAAGTTTTTCATTCAAGTAGTTGCAAGCGTCCTAGGGAGTGATTTCAGCACATACTCACAACTTAAGAATGGCAAAAAGATAAAAGACGTCTTGGGTATTGAGTCAAAACCAGCTCAGATAGCAGAAGTGGAAATGAAGTATACCTTTTATTGGAGGGCATACCAGGAGGAACTTGCTATTTTCTACAGGGCATTTATACAAACCAACCAGCTGTATGTAAAAGGATCAAGCGCTCAGAAAGACCTTACGCCCGAAGAAGAAGAAATGCTGGAGCGCACATTGGCTATGGCGCAAGCGATGAGAAAACATGAATTTAGAAAGCAATTGAATAGCAGCCATGTACATTTCCAAAAAACAACGTGAACTAATACGCAACAAGTTTGGTGGCCGCTGTGCATACACCGGTACGGAGCTTGAAGATGACTGGCAAGTAGATCATGTGGTGCCCATCATGCGAAACCTCAAAGGCCCTGGTGCTTTGTTCGAACAAGGTCACCACATCGATAACATGGTGCCATGCCAAAAATTAGTGAACCACTACAAGGCAAATCTTCACCTCGAAGAGTTTCGCACTTGGTACCTAGGTGAGCTGCACCTGCGCCTGCAAAAGCTTCCTAAAAATCCACGCACCTACAAGGGATCAAAGCGCAAGATGCGCCTGTTCATGATAGCCAAGTTGTTTGGCATCACTCCCGAAAAGCCATTCAGTGGTAAGTTCTATTTCGAAACTTTCAACCAATAAATAACAACAATGGAAAATTTCTTTTACGACGATCACTTCTGCAGTGGCCTTGAGGATCTTGCAGTGCACTTAGATTTCTACTCAGCTGAAGACATACCCGAGGGTTGGTCCTGCGAAGTAGCGCTAGCAGTGGGTGAGCCCATTTTTCAATTGACTGCCAACGACCTGCAAGGCATTTTGTGCGATGTGTATTCAGAAAGGATGCCCGAGGAAAGCGATTATGTGGACGAGCAAATCCTTCAGGCAATCAAAGCATCTATTGACTTCGAAAAGCTCAATGCTGCAATTCCCACAATTTACTATCTCAACAGTAAATCAACCGATGCCACCATTACCAGGGAAGACATGCTGGATGTGGTTGAGTCAATGAGTTCTGAGTAACCATTTAAACACAAGTAGCATGAAATCCAAAATCGAGTATATTGCCGACATGAAAGATGATATTCGGCAAAGGAAACAAATGGCCTTTCAGGGATGGCATTATGCTGTTCAGCGTATTGACATTTTAATAGTGTCCATAAGTGGTGCTGGTGTTTACACTTGCCTCGAGGCTTTAAAGTTTAGTCAAGAAAAACAGCTGCCAAATCTGATTACTCTAAAAATAGCAGGTGCCATTTTTGTGATGGCTATCATTGTAAATCTGTTCAGCCAGTTCACCGGTAAAAAGGCAAATGCATTGGATATGCAGTGGTCTGAAAAGAAATTAAAAAAGCTAGATGATGATGATAGTGTCAAAAGGAGTGAAATAGAAGCCCTAGACAACAAGGCCGAGCTCTACTCTAATCTCACTGATTTCCTCAATATATTAAGCTTTGTTGCTATGTCTATTTCACTAATCCTTCTGATTTTGTTTTTCGCGTTCACTCCGCTTTAGGCGGTCTGCCACCACCATGATCAGGTCTAGGCTCGTCTCTTCGAAAAGGTTGCCTTGGCGCTTCAGGCTTTGGCGGCGGTGATTGCTGTGGCCGAGGCTCAGGGCGTGGTTCTGGCCTCGGCTGTGGTTGTGGTGGTAGCTTTGGATCAGGCATATGGTGTCAAATTAGTACATCGCAAAGCTAAAATCATTTTGCAATTTGCCAACTGTGATAATTTATTAACAACCAAACTAGTATATTAGTCGAACTAAAAAAGAAATACAATGCAGAAAGTTGTTTCGGTAAACATCAACATGGGTGCAGAAAAGAGAGCTGAAGTCTTTCATGAGCACGAATTTCCAGAAGTAAATAAATATTTGGAGCAAGGTTATAGGGTCGTCCAGTTTTACCAAATTACCCCAGCTCAAGGTAGTTTCTTGTTGAATTTGACCTTTGTACTTGAAAAGCCAAATCGTTAACAGGCGCGTGATTTCGCCTGTCCTCCGTGCCCGCGCCTTCAGCAAGCGCGGGTTTTTTATTTATCAACGGGCTTTCAAATAGTTTCACTTGAAACCACTTGCAAAATATACCCTGCGCAATTTTACCCCAGTCAATCGGGTAAGCAATGCAGTTTCAATGGCCAGTAGTTTTTTCACGTAAGCAGTCGAGCGAAAGCAACAAGCTGCGCGCCGATGCAGAAGCGGCCGAACTACGCAGCGCTACTGCTGGCTTCATTTCAACCATCAACTCAACCGCTCAAGCTTGGCTCAAAGAAGCTTTAGAAGCAATTGGTAGTACCAAGAAAATCTCTCCTACCAAGTCACTCCAGCTCAGCGCCGTTTATGGCGCTGTTCGCAATATCAGCGAAGACATCGCCGGGCTCCCCATTCACATCATCCAGGAAGACACTGCAGGTAAAAAGCGCACCAAGCTCTACAAGCACCCGGCTTACCTGCTCATGAACGTGCGCGCCAACGATGCGCTGCTTTCGCTCGAGTTCCGCAAAATGATGCACGCGGTAAAGCTCCTTCGCGGTAACAGCTATGCCATCATCATCAGAAATGCCGATGCCACTCCCCTGCGCCTGGTACCAGTGTGGCCCGACAATGTGATCATCAACCTTACATCTGATTACCGCCTCGTCTACAGGGTAATCAACATGGGTGCGCTCAATGGCGATTACGATCCCATGGACATGCTGCATTACAAGCAGCTCACTTTTGATGGTGTGCGTGGCGTTACGCCCATCACCTATGCCGCCGCTTCCATGGGCGTTACTCTTAGCGCCCAGGAATACGGCGATTCGTTTTTCAAAAATGGCGCCACCGGTGGTTTTACATTGGAGTTTCCCGGTAAAGTGGGTGACAGTGCCGTAAAGACTCTCAAAGACACCTGGAAAGAAAGCAGCACGGGTACCGAAAATGCGCACAGCCTGAAAGTCATTCCCGAGGGTGGTAAAGTGTCTAAGATCAGCATTGCCAACAACGAGGCCCAATTTGTTGAGAGCCGCGAGTTTGGTGTTGAAGAGATCTGCCGCTGGTACCGCATTCCACCTCACAAGCTGCAGCACCTTGGCCGGGCTACACACAGCAACATCGAGCACCAAAACATCGAGTATGTAACCGATACGCTCATGCCGCACATCCGCCAAGAAGAAGAGCAGGTGCGCGCCAAGCTGCTTACCACCGCCGAAATGGCCAACACCTGGGCCGAAACCAATGCAGCTGCCTTGCTGCGTGGTGACATTAAAACCCGAGCTGAAGCCTACCAAAAGTTCATCACCTCGGGTGTAATGGAGCCCAACGAAGCCCGCGCCCTGGAGAACTGGAGCGCGCGCGATGGTGGCGACCGGTTGTTCATGCCGCTTAATCACATTCCTATCGATCTGATAGACCAGTATTTCAAACCAAAAACCGAAAAAAGGGAGGGCGAAAGCCATGAGTAAAGACAAAAAAATGGCATTGGCAGCAGCCGAAGAGCGCCGAATCACCACAGGTGAAGTGCGTTTCGAAAAGCGCGAAGGCCAAGAAAGTGGCGGTAGCATCAGTGGCTATGCAGCCATGTTCAACCGTGAAACGCAAATTGGTTCCGGACCTTGGGGCTTCATCGAAGTCATTGAGCCTGGTGCCTTTGATGATGTTTTGCAGGACGATGTTCGCGCCCTTTTCAATCACGATCCGAACATGGTGCTGGCACGCACCAAGGCGGGTACCCTCAAGCTCTCATCCGACAACACCGGGCTGCGCTACGAATACGAAACGCCCAACGTAAGCTACGCCAAAGACTTGGAAGAAAATATCCGATTAGGCAACGTAAGCCAAAGCAGCTTTGCATTTGTGGTGGGCGAAGAGCGCTGGGTGTGGAACGAGGAAGATCCAAGCAAAGACAAGCGCATCATCAGCAAGTTCAAATCACTGCGCGATGTTTCGCCAGTCACCTACCCTGCCTACCACGATACCACCGTAAGCGCTCGCAGCTTGGAGCTGCATGAAGAGGCACGCGGTGCGAACCTCAAGCCACAGCGTACGGCCGATGATTTCGACCGCGAAATCCGCATGCGCCAAGCACTCATGAACTTTTAATCTCAATTCAAACCAAATCAATTTTCACTCATGAAAACAGCGAAGCAGTTGCGCGAAGAGCGCAAGCAGAAGCAGGATGCGCTTAATGCCATCCGTTCGGCGGTTAAAGCGGCTAACGCGGAAACTGCTGAACAGCGTCAAGATGCCGACAAGCTCCTTGACGAAATCGAAGCCCTCAACGGCGAAATCCAACGTGCCGAACGTCTCGAAGAAAACGAGCGCCAAGCTGCTGCCCGCGAGGCAGAAGAGCAGCGCCGCAACCGCGACCGCCAGCACAACGATGGCCTTGATCCCGAGGCCCGCGAAATCGCCAAAAATTTCAGCATTGGCAACATGGTGCGCGCTGCCGCACTCGGTGGCCCTGAAAAGCTTGAGGGCTTCGACAAAGAAATGCACGACGAAGGCCGTGCCGAATTCAACAAGGCAGGCGCGGGTGCCAACCAGCGTGGTGTGGCTGTACCTATGAAAGCGCTTGCCGCCAGCATGGGCATCCGCCACGAGCAGCGCAACATGACCGTTACCGGTGGTTCTCCGGTAGGTAGCGAAGGCGGTTTTGTGGTACCAACCACAACCGGTGGCCTCATTGAAATTTTGCGTCCTATGACGCTTACCGCACAGTATGCCACCAGGCTCGATGGCTTGGTTGGTAATCTCGAGTTGCCCCGTGAAAAGTCTAAGGCTACCGCCACTTTCAAAGCTGAAACTGGCGCTGCCGATAAGTCGACACCTGAGCTCGACAAGATCATCCTCACCCCTCACCGTTTGCCAGCGCAAATTGAAGTGAGCAACCAGTTGCTCATGCAGTCGGGTTCGGTAATCGATACCTTGGTGCGCCGCCAGCTCTTGGGAGCCTTGGCCGAAAAGCTTGATGCCACTTCCATCCAAGGTGGTGGTAGCAATGAGCCAAAGGGTATTTTGGCATGGTTGGCCGGTACCGGTCAAATCAGGTCCATCGGCACCAACGGTGGTGCGCTTACCCGTAAGCTCGTTATTGCTTTGGAAGAACTGATTGAAAGCGCCAACGGCCTGGGAGGCACTTTGGCCTACATGACCAACCCCAAGGTAAAAGCCTTTTTGAAAGACTTGGCTGTTGACAGTGGCTCGGGCAAATTTGTTTGGGGCGATGACAACGTGGTGAACGGCTACCCTGCCTTCAGCACTCCGCAAGTGCCAGGCAACATCAGCAAAGGCACTGGCACCAATTTGAGCGCGCTCATCTTTGGTGACTGGGGTAACTTGATTCAGGCCAGCTGGGGTGGTATTAACCTTATTTTGGATCCATACACCAAGGCTTCCACTGGCGAGCAAGTGGTAACCGCCGAAGCATTCTATGATGTGGATCTTTTCCACCTCGGTAAGTTCTCGGCCATCACCGATGCCAACACTGCTGCATAAGCAGCCTATCAACACCCTTTGACGTGAACCAAAGCCCCGGCCCTAGCGCCGGGGCCGAGGTTCTAAAAGGTCCACCAAATTTTAACGCCGTTAAAAAACAAACCATGGCAAAAAAAGCAATCGTTTTGGTAACCGTCCTTTGGCTGAAGGATGGTATTGGCATTTCGTTCGACCACCGTGCCGCCACCACCTCTGAAATGCCCGAAGAAAAGGCAAAGGAACTGGCTGAGCTTGGTTATGTGAAGCTAGTGGAAGCGCCCAAGCTTACCCCTGCCCAAATCAAAGCAGCCGAAGAGGCAGCCAAAAAAGCAGCTGAAGACGAAGCAGCCAAAAAGGCAGCCGAGGAAGAAGCGGCGAAAAAGCAAGCCGAAGCTGGAGCATCAACCGGTAACGAATAAGCAATGCGGGTGGTAGAGTCTTTGGTAAGAACAGCAGCGCCAACGGTGCCGGCCATTTCGTTGGCCGATGCCAAGGCGCATTTGCGCGTGCAGCACTCAGAAGAAGATGCGCTGATCACTGCTTTGGTTAAAGCAGTAGAGGCCGATTTTGAGCGCCAAACCAACCGTGCACTCATGCGCGGTACTTACCTTTTTACCACCTCGCAATTTGCTCCCGACAGCGCCGGGTTGATAAGCATCAACAAATGCCCGCTGCACGAGGTAAGCCAAATTATTTACTTCGATGCCAATGGCCAGCAGCAAACGCTTGGCACCAGTGTTTACCGGGTGAACGCTTTGGCCGAGCCTTGGCACATTGAGTTAAAGCAGGGCCAGTCGTGGCCAGCAACCGATGCACGCACCGATGCCGTGCAAGTAACCTTCACTGCAGGCTACGCCGCAGCAGCCGATGTGCCAGCCGATTACATCGCGGCCATGAAGCTGCTCCTAGGCCACCTGTACGAAAACCGCGAAGCGGTATCTCCTACCCAAATGAACGAGGTGCCTATGGGTTACCGTAGCATCGTGAACATGGCAGCTGTAAATCGTTTCCGGTGAAAATTGGTCCGCTCGATAAGATCGTTACCCTGCGCCGGCTCACCCAGGTTCAAACCGAAAGTGGCGCGCTCACCAGCACCTGGCAAGATGTTGCCCAGCTGTGGGCGCAAGTCACTTATGGCAACAGCAACCAAGGTATGGAAGCTGATCAGATGGTAGACACCGGCACTGTAACCTTTCGCATGCGCTACTACCCGCTGCAAAAGGCCGACATTTTGGTTTACAACGACCTCGAACATGAACTGGTAGGCATTCCCGAAATCATTGGCCGAAAGGTCCAAATCATCGCTAAAGCAAAAGTAAAGCAATGAGCAAAGTAATATCAGCCAACGAAGCTTGGCTTACTGCCCTGGGGCAATATGGGGTAATTAACGTGGCCAACACCACGCCAGTAGCGGCCGATTTTGTGGCCATTCTGCCACTTACCGACTGTGTGGTAAACACCATCACCGAAAACAACGCCACTGGCTCGCTCAATGGAGCGGTGCTGCCAGCTGGTGTGTTGGTGCCTGGCGACTTTACCGCCATCACCCTCACATCGGGCCGTGCACGTCTTTATCGCAAAGCACCTGCAACTACCTAATCATGCAACTGCAAATCGGTAAAATAGAAGGTTTGCCAACGGTAATGGCTCAATTGCGCAGGATGGAAAAGCCTGTGAGCTGGGCCGAAGAGCGCCGTGCGCTCATGCCTGCTGCACGTGTAGTTCGCGAAGCGATTCGCAGCAAAGCACCAGTGGGCACCCGGTCACACAACCTCTATGCTGTCGGTTTGTCGGTAAAAGGGCAAAAGGCTGGCAAAGGCAAAGGCAAAGTAGTTCGTAGGCTACGCCCTGGTAACCTTCGCCGCGCCATCATTGTAAAAACCGTACGCCAAAGGCGCTTGCTGTTGGTTGGTCCTAACCGATCTATGAAGCGTGGCAGCATTGGCTACTACGCCTACATGCTAGAGTATGGCACTGCCTACCAACCGGCTCAGCCTTTTATTCGACCTGGCTTTGAAAGCAGCAAGGTGCAAGCCGAGCTTGAACTTAAAAAGGCCTACGAAGCCCTGTTAATCAAGAAACTTCAAAACGCTGGCTGGTGATGGATGCAGGCAAAGCCATATTCGAACTGCTTACCACCAACACCACGGTGCGCCGTTTGTGCGGTACCCGGGTGTTTCCGGGTGTAATGGCCAAAGAGGTAGCTATGCCGGCCATAGTGTACACGCTGCTGTACAATACCGACAGTGCTACCAAAGATGGTCCATCGCTGCTCGATATGCCAGTGTACCAAATAAGCATTTTCACCAGCGCTGCTCCTACTGGCCCAAACGGCGAAGCGCCTAACGATGTGGCCAAGCTGCTGCGCGAAGCAGTGCGCTACACCCTAGAGCGCGTAAGCGGCACCATTGCTGGTGTGCAGCTGCAAAGCGCCAGCCACATCGATCAGCGCGACCTCTTTGACGAAGAGGCAAAAGCCTTCCACCTGAGCGATGATTACCAGTTCCGCATCATCCGCTCCAACTTGAATGCCCAGGGTTTCAGCCCTTACCAATACACTACTGCAGCACAACTGGCCGGTGCTACAGTTGACGAACAGGCCATGAAATGTGTCACTAATAAACTCAAACAATAACCATGGCAACAGTAGGAAAAATGAATGCCAGCAGAGTTAAGGCCCTAATTGCGGGCAAGCTCTTTGTGCATTCAACCAACGTTAGCGTGCGCCTGAGCGCACAGCGGGTGGCCAAGACCACCAAAGACAGTCAGGGCTACCTTTCACAGCGTCCTGGAATTAAAAGCGGAACGGTTACCATCAGAGGGTTGCTTGATTTCAGTATCGCACCCACATCAACCACTGATGCAAATGTGAGAGAACTAGAAGGATATCAGTTCAATCGTACCATTTTACCACTTCGCGTAAATTTCGGTGGCATTGCAGGTGATAAGTACCTGGAATCTAATGCCCGCATGACCGGCTACCGTGTAACCGGTGGTACCGAAGACAACTTGGAGGTAGAAGCTACCTTCCAGCTTACCGGTCAAATTCAATGGTTAACTCAATAAGGAGATAAAGCAATGGCTGTAACTCAAGGAATCGTAAACGCCAGCACCTTTGGCCTTTACTTGGACGATACCACACCGGTACTCGTAACCGATCAAACAGAACTCAGCATTGAGTTCAAGGAAGAACTGCGCGACACCACCACCAAAGACAGTGGTGGATGGAGCGAAAGCGAAGAAGGTCTGCGCAGCTGCGACATCAGCAGCAAAGGGCCGCTGCGCCTCGACTCGGCCAACCAAGCCGATGAACTTATGACCGCCTTTTTGGGTGGCACCAAACTCAACGGGCTGGTGAAAACCACCAACAACGATGACCCCAACTGGGAGTTTGAAGGCTATGTGTTTGAGCTCTCGTTTGAGGCAGGCATGGAAGCGAATGTAGATGTTGATTTCACCGTGGGTGTTGATGGCCCAGTAACATACAGCTAAGATGGTAAAGCATGTAAAAGCAGGCGGTAAAGATCGCCCCGTGAAGTTCGGCATGGCTGCGCTTCACCAATTTGAAAAGGCTACTGGTATCAAAGCAGCCAAGCTTAACATGGATGAAGTGGGCGCAGATCTTGATGTGCTCTCCAATCTTTTTAAAGCAGGCTTCGACCAAGGCTGTAGAATCAGCAACATACCAGTTGATTACAAGCTGGAGGATGTGCTTGACTGGATGGATGAGCCGGGTGTGATTGATCATACCATGAAGGCCTTTGTAGAAAGCTATAAAGATATAAATGGCACTACCATCAACGAGCTCGAAAAAAACGTGGAGGCCCCAACGGAGGGGCCCCAGTAGAAGAGCTTACCTGGGATGACCTACAGGTAATGGCCATTGAGGCCGGCCTGCGCCTTGAGGAGTTTTGGCAGCTGAGCATGCGCGAATTCAACTTAGTGTTGGTTGCGCATGCTCGCACCGAGCTCCGAAATGAGCGGCGCGCTTGGAGCATTGCCCGCTGGCAAACATGGGTAATGGTGAACAAAGAGCTAAAGCCACACAACCAAATACCCCTAAACAAACTACTGCCTTTGCCTGGTGACGAAGAAGTAGTTTCTCAAAAAACCCTCACCGGCCCTGAGCTAAAAAATCTTATCCAACGATTTGGTAAACCAGCAGAAGCATGAGTGCACGTAACGGCGTAAACATACCCATTGGAGCGAATTTAGAGCCATTTAAAAGGGCAATGGTGTCGCTCCAAGGCCATTTGCAAACCATTCAAGGAAAGCTTGATGCTGTTACTACCAGCTTGAGCACAAGGGTATCAATGCCTTTGTTAGCAATTGGTGGTGCGAGCACCATGATGGCTGCGAACGTAGAGGCATCGCTAATTAAAATAAACACACTGGTTGGTACCTCAGGTAAAGAGTTTGCCGCTATGCGTGCTAGTATTGATAAAGTAAGTGAAGCAACTGGAGTAGCTAAACTGGCACTGGCAGAAGCGGCTTTTACAATTCAATCAGCAGGTGTAAAAGGTGCAGAATCATTACAGCTACTTGAGCAATCGGCTAAGGCCAGTGTGCTTGGGCTTGGAGATCAGCAAGCATTGGCGCGCGCAGGTACTGCCATGATGCAAGCCTATGGCAAAGAAACTATTGGCGCTGCTCGTTCAATGGATCTGCTAACCGCAGTGGTGCGCGAAGGCAATATGGAAGCATCTGAGTTAGCTCCATCTATCGGTAAAGTACTTCCTTTGGCGTCTGCCTTAGGTGTGTCGTTCGAGGAAGTAGGTGCAAACATTGCTGTTTTTACACGACTAGGTGTAAGTGCTGGTGAATCAGTAACAGCATTACGTGCAACCTTGGCAGCCATATTAAAGCCAACAACTGAAGCTAAAACTGAGTTAGAAAAATATGGCCTAACATTCGATAAGCTTCGCGAAAAGCTTCGAAGCGAAGGGCTGCTTTCGGTACTAAACTTACTAAAGCAAGCAACTGACGGAAATGTAGAAAGCATGGGCCGTATCATTCCTTCAGTAGAAGCGTTGGCCGATGTGCTTGGTACCGCTGGTGCTCAGGGCGATGCCTACGTTACTGTGCTCGGCAATATCAAAAACTCAACCGGGCTAGTAGATCAAGGCTTCAAAACAGCTTCTGGTGGTGGTCTGCTAGAGTTTCAAAAAGGCATGACCACCTTAAAAAATGCAGGTATTGAAATTGGTAACATGCTCATGCCAATTATGACGAAAATAGTTGGTGTAGTGCGTGAAGCCGTACAGTCATTTAATAGTTTGAGTGACAGCAAAAAGCAAACGATAGTGCAAGTGGGTTTATTGGTGGCTGGTCTGCCATTGGTAACAAGTGCTTTAAGCACCATGATTGGCGTAATGAAAGGCATGTACGCAGTGGTTACAGCGTCTGTTATTCCCGCTGTAACTAAGTTTGCCGCCGCCGTAGGTGCTGGAAGCCCACTGGCTATTGGTATTTTAGCTACCGGCGCTTTGGTAGCGGTGTCAGCAATTTACTGGGAAGACTTCAAAAAAGTAATTGAGAAGGCCACTGGCTCAATAGCAGAATTTGTTAACCGTAACCAGTATGTGCGGGATGGAATGTTGCAAATAAGCCATGCGCTTTACTCTATTGGTAGAGTGGCAGAAGCTGTTAACACAACCATCATTGAGGTCGGTAAATCGCTTTTCTCACTCTTCACGCTCAACGCTCAAAAAATTGCCAGCCAGTCATCTTCATCTGGTCAAGCCATTGTAGATGCTTGGGGTGGTTTGTTCGATCGCATTGCAAGCGATTATGATGACCTCTTTCTATACTTCAATACCAAGCAGTTCAGTGCCATAACGGGCGACGAAATTCAGGGTGTAGTCGACCGGGTGATGCAGCCGGTAAAAGATCTCATGACTTGGTTCAATAATTTGTTTAAAAGCACTTCGCCAGTAGCGGCCATTGAAGCACAAGTTGGTGCTGCTACCGAGTCGTTTAGAATGTTGGGTATCGAAGGTGAAGATGCCATGGCACGTTTGAGTGCTACGCTGGCGGGTATGCGTCCAAAGCTCAATGAGTTCAATGCGGATCTCTCTTTAATGCGTCAAATGATTTTTGAGGCGCTTCAGGCAATCAACGAGAATATTCAAGATATGACCATTCGCATGGTCGAAGACATTAGTGCTGCTATGCTTATGGGTGTAGGAGAAATGATGAGCGGGACTTCCGATTTCGGTGATGTTTTTCGCAACATTTTCATGGTTACCGCTCAGTACCTTGAGCATATTGGCCGCCATGCTCTGAGCATGGCTGGTATTTTGGCCAAGCTCAAAGTAGCTATGCTTGCCCTTTCTCCTGGTCAGTTATTAGCTGTTGGGGCTTTCTCGTTGGTGGCTGCTGGTGCTATTCGTTCGAGCATGAACAACATGCGCAGCAACGTTCCCGCTCTCGCCAACGGTGGCTTGGCATACGGCCCTACCATGGCCTTGGTGGGCGAGTATGGCAACGCCAAAGCAAACCCCGAAGTAATTGCTCCACTGAGTAAGCTCAAAGGCATGCTCGAAGATGTGGGTGGCGGTGGCCGCATGCACACCCGACTGCGTGGTGCCGACCTATACATAAGCAACAACCGTTACAGCTACGAGTATAACCGCACCACAGGCAACTACCTATAAACATGGCAGTACGTTACAGAGCCGAATATACCAGTGGCCGGGGCACCACCTACCGCGCCGATGTGTGGGATAGAACCTACACCGGCCCCATTCGTGCATTCGATGCTGGCCCCGATGGTCACTTAATCACCACCGAAGGCACCGATGATGATCGCTTCTCTCCCATCAAAGGCACCCGCTGCACGCTGCCGGTGCTGGTAGAAACTACCCAGCTCGATGATTTTATTGAAGACATAGCCGCGCGCCCTGAGCGCGATTTTGCCATACTCATTTATGAGGAGGGGGTGCTTCAGTGGTTTGGGTTTATAGCGCCAGATCTGCTGCAACAAGACGACATAAGCTACCCCTACATTGTAGAGCTATCGGCCACCGATGGCTTGGGTTCGCTTAAAATGCCTTACGATTTCACCGAGCTTACCACCGCCAATATGTTTGCCAACATTCAGGAGTTTATTCATGAGCTGTTGGCATACAATGGTCTCAACGTTTTGCTGCCTGCTCACCACCCTTGGCTGCGCGTAAATATGGATTGGCATGCCTCGGTGCTTGGCCCCTTTACACTGCAAACGCTATACGAAGCAGCGGCCCAGTCGGGTGAATTCACGGTAGATGCGCAGGCGGTTAGCTGTGCGCAAAATAGGTTAACGCTTGGCCGCCGTACAGGCAGCTCGGTGCTTTCGGTATTTGGCATGGCTTACCGTGCAACAGCCAGCAGCGGTGCATTTGTGCAAGATGTTGGTGCCATTAACTGCGCCCTCAGCCGCGCTGCCAGCGGTAACTTGGTAGCTACCGGCAACTATGGCAGTATCACCCGCAACGATTGGGAGGCCAGCAACATTCAACGCGTGGCGCTGGTAGATAACTACGGCGCACAAGCCAGCTTTACCCCACCGCCTGTGGGCGAAATGTTGGCACGCATCATGCAAGCTTTTGGTGCCCGTATCTATTTTGATGGTGGCAGCTTCTGTATCGATCAGCTGCGCTCGTTGCCAGCGCGCTATGTTGATGTGCATGTGTATTACCCCGATGGTTCAAAGGCTTACGTTATTGATCAAGAAGATCGCCAAATAATTATCAGCCAACAGCAGCTATCGCCTGCCAAGCGACTGGCTGGTGGCATGCGGCGTTACATGCGGCCGCTGCGCGAGGTGCTGGTGAACTTTTCGCCTAACCTCAATTTGAACCTAGCAAACATTCGCTTTCCTGGCTTTGGCCAAGTGGCGGGTGGCAACGTTCAGGCCGATGAAGATTTTAGTTTATTGTACCGTGGCGATTACCGCATGGTCAAACTCGAAGAAGGCCAACGCTTTTTCTTCAAGGTTTGGCTGCGCATTGAAATACGCATAGCCGAGCTGGGCACCACTGATGATTGGTACTTTACAAATGGCGACCCTTCAGCTGCAAGCAACCGATACCACTGGAAGGCCAGCGAAGGCCAATGGGTAAAGGTAGCGGCTGGGCAGCCTAAGCAATACTACCATGTGTTGTTTAGCGATTTCACGCAGTCCAGCGTTCAAGAGGCCACGAACACGGTTGAGTTTCGTACCAAGGCGATACCGGCCGATGGCGTGTTGTCATTTGCTGCAAGGTTCAATGGCTTAATTAATGCCAGCAACATATACACGCCTGTTGAGCCTTTAGGCATCAGGTATGTGTTACTCGAAATTAAAGATGGTTTTCGCGCCACGGCCAACGAGCAAATGGTGTTTGTGGTAAACGACGAAGTAAACAACGATCGGGTGCAATACCGCGTAACCCGCACTGTAAACACCGATGCCAATTATGTGGTCGACGATGTGCGCCTAGGCGATGGTCCTTTGGCCATTTTGCCCAGCTCGGTGCTGTTCTTTTTTCCGCAATCGTTACCCGTTACCTCAGGTGGTTGGAAGCGTTACACGCCCGATGCCTACGAAGAGCTGGGCCAAATACTGGCCAGCGAAATAATGTATGGCCAGCAAAAGGCCATCACCAAGTTCGATATGGTGGTGCTTAGCCAACAGCCTATTCGCCTGCGCAACATCCTGCGCATCGACAACCGGCTCTATACTTTTAACGGCGTTAAAAAATACGCCCTTCGAGACGAGTACGAAGGCACCTGGTTCGAAATAGCCGAAGACGTGACTGGGCTTACAAAAAGTAAAGACCGCTTGCTGCGCGCCTTTGCCTCGCAGCCGGTGCCAGTAGCATCTATTGGCAGCAGCGGCGATGCTTTAGAGCCAGCCCTCGATTTGGGTATTAACATCCTGCGCCGCATGCAGGTAACCGAGCTTACCAGCGAAATAACCGCTGGCACCTATACCAGTTTGCCCATAGCTTCCTTAGGCGAAGCCTTTTTGCAAGCAGGCGATCAGTTGGGTTTGGTGAACTTGGGCACCGGGCAAATATTCAATGTACAGCTGAGCGCTGGGGTAACTGGCGCTGCCACCAGCATCAGCATCAATAGCATTGCCTTGCCCAATTTACCAGTGGGTAGCTTCATCATTTTTACTGGTCGCCGATTGGCCCGCATGGTGAAGGTAATTGACAGCGGTACCATTGCTAATTTGCCCATCAGCTCGGCTGGCTTGGGCAACGAAACAACCCCTGTCCAAATAAACACCACCACTGGGAATGCTTCTTTTGATGGAGCTGTAGGCATGGCCAATGCGCAAGTGGCCGAAGAGTTAAGTGTGGGTGGTGGCGAAGTAATTATAAATGCAGTTGATGGTGTAACGGCCAATGCGCCCGTTGAAGGCACCAATGTTACCGCGCAAGTGGCCTTGAATGCAGGCACCAAAGCAACCATCGATGCTGCCACGGGTAACATTAGTGCCGATGGTAATGTAGCTGCAGCTGGCAATGTAAGCGGTGATGAACTCATAGCAGCCGTAGCGTTGAAGGCAGGATCGGTATTTGAAGTAAGCGCAGCCACTGGCGATGTTGTTACCGATGGCGATGTGACCGCAGCGGGCAACCTGGCTGCAGCTCAAGTGCAAGCCGATGTACTGCGTGCTGGCACCAAGGCCACCATAGATGCAGTCACCGGAAGTTTAGCGGCAGATGGCGATGTGGTTGCCCAGGGTGAAATCAATTCAGCCACAGCCGTAAAAGCAGGTGCTAACATAACCCTTGATGCAGCCACCGGTACAGTTAGTGCCAGCAAAGCAGATGTAGTAGATGTGGCTGCAAGCCGCTTTTTGGATGTAGATGACAAAACTACCTTGAAGGGATCGCTCGTGCTCACCGGTATTGATGAGGCCTTTGTGGCGCTTAACCAAGTGTACATGGAATCAGACGATGCTGGAGGCTTTTACTTAAAAATTAAGGTATGATTAACACACTCATTCGCCGGGGCTCTCGCTCACGGCTTTCGCCCATGGCCGACCTGGCACAGCGCGCTACCACCGAGGCAGCCGTGCTCGATGCGGGTGGCTTTCAATGTTCGCAAAACCGATTTAACGAAGCCAAAATTTTAGCTATGAATAAATACGATGCGGCCACCTTGTGGCTCGCTCCTGGTGCATACAAGGCTGGGAGCATTCTACCCTTTTTGCCTAAGGCAGGGCTAACGGTACCTTTTACCCGCAACTCGGCAGCTTGGAGGCGCAACAGTGCAGGTGCCTTTGTGCAAGAGGCCATTGATATGGCGCTCATCCATTACCGCCAAGGCGAAACTTGTCCGGTTATACCCTTTGAGCCCAGCTCAATCAACCACATTCGCAACCCTATTATGCAGGGCGCGGTGGTGGGTGCGCCGGGTACGTTGCCAAATGCTAACTCGTTTATGGATAACGCCTTAAATGGGCTGGCAAGGCAGGTTGTGGGTGTAGGTGTTGTTGATGGCATCAATCTGATAGATATACGCCTTAACGGGGTAGCCAACGCAACGGGCAGCATATTTTATGCTTTAGAAACGGGCAACCAAATATCAGCTGTAAATGGTCAGAACTGGACATGTTCTGTTTATTTGGCACTCTTGTCTAATGCGTTGCCGTCCAACAATTACACTATAGGATGGGTGCAAAGAAATAGCTCTCAAGTATGGTTAGGGACGCAATTTCGAAATCCAGCAACTGTAGCGTTGAGTTCAGAACTGACACGAATAGCTTATAATGAGCAAACAAACGCAGCGACAATTGCCTTTTTGCATCCATTCGTGAGATTTCAAACAACATCGGGCCAAACTTATGACTTTACGATACGCATCGGATGGCCCCAAGTGGAGCAATTCAACTACCAAACCAGCCCCATGCCATCAAACGGTTCGGCTGCTTTCACCCGGGCAGTAAGCCAATTACCGGTAAATGCACTGCAAGCAGCTGGCGTATTTGCCGCAAACGAAGGCTGTGTGCTTCTAGATTTGGCGCGCATGGTGGCCAACGCAGTAGGTACTGCACCATTGGTATTTCGCAGGGCCGATGGCACTGAGGTGATACGCTTCGAAGCCAACGGCGTGGCCAACCAGTACCGGGTTAATTTGCCCACCCTGAGCCAAGCCAGCGCTTACAACGCAGGCACTCGCATTGCGGTTGCCTGGGATGGCACCAATGTGCGCATCAGCCAGGGTGGCACTTTGCTTTCCACATTTACTGGTGCGCTGGGTGCAGTTGATCAGCTGCGCTATACAGGCAATGGCCTTGTTGAAATGCGTGAAATGCTTGGCTACAACGCTGCGCCAACCACCGCCAATCTTAACGCTTTAACTGCTTAATGCCATGGTAACACCCATTCACATTCATCACCTACATGCCAGCGATAAAGAGCAAATGCAATTGCAGCTGGCCCATTTAGGCATTCAATGGAATGCTGAAGACGAACACCTGCTGGCCGATGCTGCTGCTGGCCAGCAGGTTGAAATTCGTTTCCTCGATACCTGGCCGCGTGAAACCAACGAGGAAACCGGCGAAGTAATTAGCTACCACCCGGGCTACCATGCAAACGCTGTGAGCCGTGGTGCTCAGCCGTTTGATTTCGGTGACCTGGAGATAGCAGTGTCTAACCCTAAAGTGCGCTGGGCTGGCGTGGGAGGCGAAGATGTGGAGTAAGCTGCACGAATGGGACTGGATCTACTCTCCCAAATTTTTAATGGTGGGTGTGGTGCTGCAGCCGGTGGTGATGATTTTCGAGCGTTACATTTTCGCCGATTGGCATTTCCTATTTTTCTTATTCGTGCTCATGGGGCTCGACACTGTGACCGGCTTTATCAAGCACTGGCTGCGCAACAGCATCAGCCACGAGGCCTTTGCCAAAATTGCCAAGAAGTTCATCGTTTATGCGGTATATCTCATTGTGCTGCATGTGCTCACCCATTACAGCGAAAGGCCCGAAGCTCGCTATGTATTTGGCTGGGTAGAGCAGGTAGGCTATGCAGTGCTAGTTACCAGAGAGGCATTGAGCATCATCACCAACCTCGATGACATTCATCCTGGCATTGTGCCTGCGTGGTTCCGTAAAAAACTGCAGCGTTTTCAAGACACCGGTAAAATGGAGGATGCTGCTGATGCGCAAGGTTAATTGCATAGTGCTCCACTGTACCGGTGGACCACAAAACCAAACGCTGGCCAGCATTCAGGCGCACTGGCGTAATGTGCTCGGCTGGCGTAATCCTGGTTACCACCGGCTGGTGGCCGTCAATGGCGATGTGCATGTGCTGGCAAACTACAACGCCATCACCAACGGGGTTGAGGGCCATAACCGCGATGCCATTCACCTGAGCTACACAGGAGGTGTTGATGATCGTGGCCGCATTGCCGATACCCGCACCACCGCACAGCGCAAAGCATTGGAGCAGCTGGTGTACGAATGCCATGAAATGCACCCCGAGGCTGCCATTGTTGGCCATCGTGATTTTAGTCCCGACAAAAACCGCAATGGCATCGTTGAGCCTAGTGAGTGGACCAAGGCCTGCCCGAGCTTCAGCGTAAAAGCCTGGCTCAAAGAGATAGGCTTTAAGAGCAGCAGCGCCGCCAAACGCATCTTCAGCAGCTCGGCCAACGTAAACCTGCGCGAAGGCGCTGGCACCAACTTCAGGGTGCTGGCCACGGTACCAGCTGGTGAGCAGCTACAGTTTATTGCGCAGGTGCCTGGCTGGCTTTACCTGCAACGTGCCAACGGCACCATTGGTTGGATGGCCGAGCACTTAATGAAGGAGGCACGGCCATGAGCAAAGATTCATTGATCACAGCTGGTGGCATTCTGCTTTACACCTTGATGCTGCTGGCTATTGGCTTTGCAGCTGGCCACCGAAAAGCAAAGGTTGATGCTGCGCCACCGGTTGACATTGAAGCGCTGCATGCCGAAATGGACCGGCTGCAGCACAAATCAGATAGCCTGGTGGTGGCTATAGAAGCAAGCCAGGAAGAAGCCTTTTTTTGGCAAATGCAAGTGCACATCACCAATGAGCTGCTGGCCAATAGCCAAGCAGCCATCGATTCCTTTAACCGTTTAACCCCGCAACGCAATGCGCAACGCAATAAAATGGCTGTGGCTGGTGCTGCTCAGCTCGACAGTTTTTTCGCAGCCCGTTACCACCAGCCCCGCTGATACGCCCTACTGCATGCCTACCTGGCAAGCGCGCCGGGTGGCCATAGATCTGCTGGAGCTCGACAGCCTGCGCACTGAACGCACACTGCTGCAGGTGCGCCTGGATCTATTAGAGCAGTACCGGTACCAAACAAGCAAGCGGGCTACCACCGACTCAAACACCATCACCCAGCAAGCGCAACTCATTTACATGAAAGACAAGCAGCTGAGTGCAAGTACAGCCATTCAAGGCTATTACGCCGACCGGGCAACATATTACCGGAGGCAGCGCAATGTGGCCATCGTCACTGGTAGCGTGGTGGCCGCAACCTTAACCGCCATCATTTTTAGAACCGGGCATCCTCCTTAAGTAGGAAACCGCTAGCCCGTAAATGACAAAGCCCCCGATTTTCGGGGGCTTTTTTTATGGCTTGTTTTTGCTGGCGAATATAAGTGCATTGGCCAGTGAGCCGTGCAACTCCTTGGCTTTTTCGAGGACGCTTTTTGGTAACCTCACGCTCGATGTGATGGTTGGCTCTATACCTTTTGCAAGATTCGACTTGCGGCCGCCTCCAGGCTTTCGTTTACGTTGCTCGTTCATGCCTTAGAATTTTGAATTTACATAGTTCACAAAGAGCTCCACTTGTTTTTTGGTGAGCCTATAAGATGCGTATGCACGAGGGTTCTTTTTCACGTCGGCCAGCAATTCGGCATTTTCTTCGGGGTTGGCAAACCAAGAATCAATTACTTTGTATTGTTCGAGCATTACCGAGCTGCGTTCTTTTTTGCCCAGCACTTGGTTGAAGTCGGCCATGGTTAAGCCATGATCGGCGGCCAGCTGGCTGTTGAGCACCTTTTCAATTTGGCTTTTGAGGTCGAGTTTTTTGCCGGTAATGTCTTGGGTATACAGCTCAATGTCGTTGCGGCCGCGCAATTTGTCCATTGAAAAATTGGGCTCGTGGTCGCTTACTCTCACTTTTAAACCTTTGATATTGAAGTACTGGCTCATGGCGTTCTGATTTGATGTTGTAAAGGTACAACAATATTTTATTTCTGCAATACAGAAATAAGAAAAAAAGAAATTATTTTTTAGTTAGGCCCAATTCAACAGCTGCGGTGGCAAGAATATAGGCTTGTTTGCTGCTGATGTATGCAAGCTGGCCTTTGGCATTGTCGAGCGACTTGATTACAGTTGCGGCCACTTCGCCTGCAACACCACCGTTGTCGCGAATGGGAAAAAGCAAACGAGCCAATTTTTCGAGGTACACTTGGTAGATGCTGTTTTGATTCCATTTGTTGGTGTAAGCAATCTTAACCAAAGCGTTGGCTACGTTCTGAATTTCGGCGGTGTTGTTTTGAGTTGTCATGGCGTTCTGATTTGATGTTGTAAAGGTACAACAATATTTTATTTCTGCAATACAGAAATAAGAAAAAAAGAAATTATTTTTTAGTTAGGCCCAATTCAACAGCTGCGGTGGCAAGAATATAGGCTTGTTTGCTGCTGATGTATGCAAGCTGGCCTTTGGCATTGTCGAGCGACTTGATTACAGTTGCGGCCACTTCGCCTGCAACACCACCGTTGTCGCGAATGGGAAAAAGCAAACGAGCCAATTTTTCGAGGTACACTTGGTAGATGCTGTTTTGATTCCATTTGTTGGTGTAAGCAATCTTAACCAAAGCGTTGGCTACGTTCTGAATTTCGGCGGTGTTGTTTTGAGTTGTCATGGCGTTCTGATTTGATGTTGTAAAGGTACAACAATATTTTATTTCTGCAATACAGAAATAAGAAAAAGAGAAAAAATTTTTTTCAGAGAGCCAATTGTCTATTCCTTACTGCCTCAAGCCGCTGGCCAGTAAGCGTGCGCAAATACTGATCAGTAATCTGCAATGAGCTGTGGCGCATGTAAACCTGTATCTTTTTGATGTCAACATTGGCGTTCACCAAATCGATAGCGCCTTTGTGCTTGAGGCTGTACATATCTTTGTCGATGCCCAGCTCTACCCTTACCAGCTGCTTCCACAAATCGCTTACCCGGTTACGGTGGGTAACCTTGGTACCTGGCACCAGCTTGTTAGTTGTAAATAGCAGCAGCTCAGTATCGGCTTTGTCGAAACCAATGGCGCGCAACATTTCAAGCAGCTGCTCAGGTAAATCAACTACCTGCGTACGGTTGTTTTTGCTAATGGTGCCGGGCAATTTGAGGATGCCCAAATCAAAATCGATATGCTTTCTGCGAATGCCCAGGCATTCCAGTGGCCGCACAGCTGAGCCATAGATAAAGCGGCAAAGCAGCAGCAGCCCTGGGTGCTTGGCCTGCAGGTGTGCGCTTACCTTGGCCAGCTCTTCATCGGTAAGTGGCACATTCTTGTTCCCTTCAACTTCGCGCAAGTCTTTTACGCGGGTGAAAATGTTCACCTTCACTTCTTGGTGATCTAGCAGTACACCCCAAAGGGTGCGCAAATGGGTGATGCCGGTGTTGATGGTTTTGGCCGCAAGGCCCTTGGCCACCAGCTGGTCGCGCAGCTGTAGGATGTGCCGGTCGGTTAAGGTGCTGGCCGGAAAGTGCTGCAATTTTTTTGATTCCAGGAATGCTTTCAGCTTATTCCAGGCAATGCGGTACTCGCTGTGCGTCTTCTTGCTCACTGTACCTTCTTTGTGGCGCAAGGCAAGTTCGAAGGCAGCTGTGATGGTAAGGTTACCAGGTACGTGGTATTCGCTGGTCCAGGGGCTCCAGCCCGACTGCAGCATCTTGTTGAGTGCGCTCATCAGTGCCTTCGCAACGCGAGTGCGTGCGGCCGCTGTTTTCTCTTGATTTATGCCTCCTTTGATGCGGATGCGCTCAAGCTCTGATGTGTCAGGATTACGGAACCAGTAGTAGATGTACCACTCCTTGGTGAGATCACCTCCCCTATCCGCAAGCTTCGCAAGTTTGTAGTCGGTGCCCAAGAATAGATGTGGATTTGTGTCCCGTTTATGTCCCGAAATGCGTTTTTGAGGCGCATTTCGGGTTTTGTGCCCAGGACTGGACTCGAACCAGCACAGGAATACTCCCACTACCCCCTCAAAGTAGCGTGTCTACCAATTTCACCACCTGGGCTTAGAATAGTGGTGCAAAGATATAAGCATTATGAATAAGCGCAACTATCGATACAAAATAATAGCATCAATCGTGAAACTCTTCTTGTACTTCCGACGCTTCACGTTGCCGGGCCTCCATCACCAGTTTGCGGTTGATGTAAATGGCAGCATTCAGCTCAAACCCAATGAGAATGATGAATGAGTTCAAATACATCCACAACATCACCACGATGAGGGTGCCGATGGAGCCATACAGTTTGTTGTAATTGCCAAAGTGATTGATGTAATACGAAAAAGCAGTGGAGGTAATCACAAACAGCAAAGTGGCAACCACCGAGCCTATGCTGAAAAACTTCCAGCGCTTGGTAACGGCCGGTCCGAAATAATACAAAAGCGATATACCAATGTAAATGAGTGCCAAAATGATGACCCATTCCAAAGCCAAAAATAGAATCGCCACAAAATCACCGCTGATCAGTCCGTACATTACCATCATATCGATGGCCAAACTGCCACCTAAAATCAAAATCACCGCCACCACCAATACGCCAAACTCTAAAAGTGTGAGCAGCAGTGCCAGTCCCCGTTGAATCAAAAAACTGCGCGACTCAAAAATATCGTAGGATTTGTTAAACGATTCCATCAAGGCATTCAAGCCATTGGTACTGAAATAAAGCGCCATGAGGATACCAAACGACAACAACCCGCTCTGCTGCTTGCTCACAATGTCGTAAATGGTGGTCTTTACGGCCTCAAAAGCATTTTCGGGCATTACCTCACTGAAAAAGTCGAGAATGATCACATCCAAATCTTGGATGGGGATGTACGGAATAAGCGTAAACAAAAACAGCGTACCCGGAAAAAGGGCCAGAAAAAAACTAAATGTGATGGCCGAAGCCCGCATGGTTAAATCGGGCTTGCCGATTTCACGCAAGAAAAACACCAATACGTCGTACAGCGGTACTTGATTTTGCTTGCCCAGTCGAATGCGTTTGAGCAAAAGCAAAAAAGTTCGTATTGGCTTCCACCTCAGCAACTGTTCCTGGTAGGTATTCATGCGTAAAATGGTGCTAGTGCCTGAACAAAATCAGCCGGAGCACGCATCGGGCGATTGGTGGCAGCATTAACAAAGACCAAAGTCGTGAACGCTTCATTTAATAATTCGGAGCGCTCATTCAAAACCTCATATTTGAATTTGATGCGTGCTGCGGGCAGTTCCAAAACCGTAGTACGAATGGTCAGCAATTCATCGTAACGGGCTGGTGCCAAATACTTGGCTTGCATGTCCATCACGGGCATCAATATGCCGTTTTCTTCGAAAGTACGGTACGAAAAACCCAAGTGGCGCATGGCCTCTACCCTGCCAATTTCGTACAAACGGGCATAATTGCCGTAGTACATGTATTGCATTTGGTCGGTATCGGCATAACAAACGCGGTAATGGGTGCTGTGTACAAACATACTAACCGTTGATGTTGCGCTTGTCGAGCGCTTGCTGATACAATTTAGCGTTTTTCTGGTGCTCAGGATACGTTTTGGCAAATCGATGGTAACCCGAAAAATCTTCCTTGGCACAAAAATACAGGTAATCGTGCGGCTGCGATTGCAAAACCGCGTCGATGGTGGTAATGGCTGGAGTGCAAATAGGTGCAGGTGGCAAGCCCTCCACCGCATAAGTGTTGTAAGGCGATTGAATTCGTAAGTGCTTGCCTGTAACACGCTTGATGGTAAAATCGTTGTGCGCAAAGCGAACCGTGGGGTCGGCCTGCAATTTCATGTTGATGTTCAAACGATTCAAATAAACCCGGGCTACCAGTCCTTTTTCATCGTTTTGGTTGGTTTCTTCCTCCACAATCGACGCCAATATCATGACTTGGGCGGGTGAAAGTCCCAAGCCTTTGGCCTGTTGCTTGCGTTCGGCAGTCCAAAATTTGTTCGACTCCTGCACCATGCGCTCCAAAAACTCCGTGGCATCGGTATTCCAGTAAAATTCGTAGGTATTGGGGATGATAAGGCCTAAGGAGTTCTCGGCATCAAAACCATGCTGACGCATCAAGTTATCGTCGGTAAACAGCTTGGCCAACATCAGTGAATCGGCTTCCAGCTTTCTACCTACGGCTCCTAACAAATCGAAACGGTTTCTGAATTTATTGATGACCACCTTTACCGGTTCTTGCCTGCCCGACGCAAGCAATTTCACCACATCGAGGTTGTTCATGCCCTGCTCTAAACGATAGCGACCAGGAAGTACTTTGTTCGGGTATCCAGCTTTTTGCGCCATCCATTCAAAACTGGCCATGTCGCGCAGCCAGCCACTTTGCTGCAATAAATAAAGCACATCTTGCCATTCACTGCCGGTTGGAATTTCGAGATATACCACCTCGCCCGGTAATTCCGTAACGACGTTCGATCGATACATCTTTTCGTACAGGGAATAACCTAGCCACAAGGCTGATACGACCAATACACCCAACAAGGCCCACAATACCTTGCGCCACATGCCGGTACCTTTTACCGACGGTTTCCGAGTAGTTTTTTTACTCACGCGTTTTCAGATAAATATTGCAGCAACTGGCGGGCTTGCTGGTGATTGGGATATTTTTTCAATACATCGAGCAACATCCTCTTGGCCTCCGCTTTCTTGCCTCGGTACAAATGTAAGCCAATCATGTTCATGATGGCTGCCTGGTTGTCGGGATCGAGCGCCATTCCCCTGCGGTACCAATACTCTGCCCTTTGGTCGTCGCCTAACTGCAAACACACAAAACCCAAATTGGCCATGGCGGCCACGAATTTCGGCTGCTCCTCCAATAATTTTTCCAAGCGCTTTCGGGCGGGCTCTAATCGTTGGGCCTGTGCATCGGAGAGTGCCAGCTTCAATTGAAAATCGAGCTGGTAAGGCATGCTTTGTACCGCTTTGCTGAAATACAAGGCTGCTTGCTCCTGTTGGTTGCGCTGCAAAAACAGCTCCGCCATGCGGTAGGCGGTCCAGCCCGTTGCTTTGCCAGCCGCATCGGCTTGCTGTTTCACCCAACGTTCCATGCCCGGCGCATCACCTTTCAAGTAAAGCCAATGAACCTTTGCCTCAAAAAAGGCTTGCTTATCGGCTTTTCCTTCGGCCTTTTCTAAATAAAAAGCGGCCGAATCGAGATGCACGCGTTTGCTTTCAAACCGTTCGAAATATTGCAGCCATGCTGTAGCGGTAGTCAAAGCATCAGGGCGCTTTTCATTGATGCTGGCCAGGCCGGCAAATACCCGCTGTGCCTTAGACTTTTCGGTCTCCGGTTTTCGGATCCAGTGGTCGGTGATGGTTACATGCGGAATGTCGCTGGTGCCCGACTTAGGCATGTGGCAGCTTACACAGTTGTTTTGCGCAGTAAGGCGCTTGGCCATAGGCAGGCTGCAGGGATCTTTTTGGGCATGACACTGACCACATGCGTTGTTGTAATGCACCGAAGGGGTAACTTCTATGCTCTTGTGTGGATTGTGGCAGCTGATGCAGCTCAATTGCTCACCCGACTTTTTGAAACAAGCCGATTGCATCATGCGGTCGGGATGCGAGGCCATGGTGAAGCTCGATTGGTCACCCTCGTAACGCGGCAGATACACACTCACCACATCGTGCAGCAGCATGCCCGGTTTAAAATCGAAAAAGTCTTTGCCCGGCTTCAACACTGCATTGCCTTGCATGTGACAACGCTGACAGATGCTCATTTGCAAGGTTACTGGCAAACGGCGTGGATTCACGATGCTGAAATCGGGTCCTTTGGAAGTGTCGACGATTTTACCGGCCAGTTTTTCTTGTACGTGGAGGCTACCCGGACCATGGCAGCGTTCGCAATCGATGCCTTCCTGGATTTTGTGGTATTTGTGTTCCGAACCAGCCACTTGTGTTGGGTAGGCATTGTGGCAGGTCATGCATTCGGTTTGGATGGTGCGTGCAAAGCGGCTGTTGTTGCCCTTTTCGAAGCCCGGCGGCAAATCCCAGCGTCCTTCCTGGGTGTAATAGGTCAACGGCAGCTGGTACACATAACCATTGATGTTGATCAGGTGGCTGTTGGTGTGTTGGCCTGAGCCCACAATGTAGCTGATGCGCTCTACCCGGCTATGTACCGTATCGCGGCCTTCGAGCCGAAATTCGCGGATGTACAAAGCGCTGTCGGCCGTAAATGGCTGGTAATAGAGGTCGAGCTGCTCATCGTAAATCACATGTTTGCCCTGCCAATCGGCTTTGGAGCGGGTCAACGTAGCCTCACCAAACGATCGGCCCATGCCCGTTTGCAAAAAACTGTCGTAAATATCGGCATGGCACGAGCGGCAGGCCTCCTTGCCCAGGTACTGCACCGAATCGTGCAGGTTTTGGTATTGGGCACCAAAGGCACGGGCTTCGTCGTCGGCCGCACCTTGCGATTGACACTGCACCACACCCCACCATCCCAGCAGAATGCAGGCTGGAAAGAAAAAATACTTCGAACGAAAGGTTCTTTTTACAACTTCTGGCAACATCCGCATCAACACGACCGAAAAATACTACCTGACTTCTTCATTTCCAGCAGAGAGCTGTATTTTTGCAGCTTATTTTTAGCACGAGCCATGAGTATTGCCACCAAATACGCCCCCGAAGGAATTGAATCGACCTGGTATGAACGCTGGATGCAGGCAGGATGTTTTAACGCCACGCCCGACGAACGCGAACCCTATACCATTGTGATTCCCCCACCCAACGTTACCGGGGTGTTGCACATGGGGCATATGCTCAACAACACCATCCAGGATGTGCTCATCCGCCGGGCCCGCATGCAAGGCAAAAATGCTTGCTGGGTGCCTGGTACCGACCATGCCTCCATTGCTACCGAAGCCAAGGTGGTGGCCATGCTCAAAGAAAAAGGCATCGATAAAAACGACATCGGCCGCGAAAAATTCCTCGAATACGCCTGGGAATGGAAAGAAAAGTACGGCGGCATCATCCTCGAGCAGCTCAAAAAGCTGGGCGCCTCGCTCGATTGGAACCGCACCGCCTTTACCATGGACCCCGGCTTGAGCGAAGCGGTGATCGACGTATTTATCGATCTGTACAAAAAAGGCTATATCTACCGTGGCATGCGCATGGTGAACTGGGACCCCCAGGGCCTCACCGCCGTAGCCGACGACGAGGTGATTTTCAAGGATGTGAACAGTAAAATGTACCACATTCGCTACCAGATTGTGGGCAGCGACGATTATGTGACCATTGCCACGGTGCGTCCCGAGACCATCATGGCCGACAGCGCCATTTGCATCCACCCCGACGATGAACGTTTCCGACACCTCCACGGCAAGCAGGCTTATATTCCGTTGATCAACCGCGCCATTCCCATCATTTTGGATGAGTATGTAGCCATGGACTTCGGTACGGGCTGTTTGAAGGTAACCCCGGCGCATGACCCGAATGACTACGAACTGGGCATCAAGCACAACCTGCCCGTGATCGATATTTTGAACAACAACGGCACCCTGAACGAAAAAGCCCAGATTTTGGTGGGCGAAGACCGCTTTATTGCCCGGAAAAAGATTGCCAAGCTGCTCGAAGAAAGCGGCAATTTGGTGAAAGCCGAAGATTACAAAAGCAATGTAGGCCACAGCGAGCGCACCAATGCGGTGATTGAGCCGCGTTTGAGCATGCAGTGGTTTGTGAAGATGGATGAAATCACCAAGCCCGCCTTGGAGTATGTGATGCAGGGCGATATCCGCCTCATTCCCGATAAGTTCATTAACACCTACCGCCACTGGATGGAAAATGTGCGCGACTGGTGTATTTCGCGCCAGTTGTGGTGGGGCCACCGCATTCCGGCCTGGTACGCGCCCGACGGAAGCATTTACGTTGCCCGCACCGCCGAAGAAGCCGCTGCCCAAAGTGGAGGCAAGCACCAAGCCGCCGAGCTGAAGCAAGACGACGACGTACTCGACACCTGGTTCTCGAGCTGGTTGTGGCCACTCACCGTATTCGACCACGAAATCATCCGCAAATCGCCAGCCGAAGCCAATGCCGATTTGCGCTACTACTACCCTACTGCGGTACTGGTTACGGCCCCCGAAATCCTGTTTTTCTGGGTGGCCCGCATGATCATTGCCGGACACGAATACATGGGCGAAATTCCGTTCAAGGACGTTTACCTCACCGGCATTGTGCGCGACAAGCAAGGCCGCAAAATGTCGAAATCGTTGGGCAACAGCCCCGACCCGCTCGACCTCATTGCCGAATACGGTGCCGACAGCGTGCGCATGGGCATGTTGTTCAGCTCACCGGCCGGCAACGATTTGTTGTTCGACATCAGCCTCATTGAGCAGGGCCGCAACTTTGCCAACAAAATCTGGAATGCCTTCCGCCTTATCAAGGGCTGGGAAGTGGTTGAAGGCGATGCTCAAAATCCGGCCATCGTTTGGTTCGGCGAACGTTTGAAAGCGGGCATTGCCGAAATTGAAAAGGCCTACGACAGCTACCGTTTGTCGGAGATGATCCGCAGCCTTTACAAGCTCATTTGGGACGATTTCTGCAGTTGGTACCTCGAAATGATCAAGCCGGCTTACGGCCAACCTATCGACAGGGCCACCTACGAAGCTACCATCGCCTATTTCGACCAATTGATGGGCTTGCTGCACCCGGTAATGCCCTTCATCACCGAAGAATTGTGGCACGAAATAGACCCCAACCGCAAGCACGACGAATTCCTTTGCTTGGCCCAATATCCTCAAGCAGAAGCCATTAACGAAGCCTATCTGAATGAAAGCAGCAAGGTGCAGGAACTCATTTCAGAGATCCGCAACGTGCGTAACCAAAAGCAGGTACCGGTTAAGAGTTTGGTGGAGTTGTACCTCACCAGCACCAATCCCATTTACCATGAGTTTGAAGCCATTGTTTGCAAGCTGGCAGGCGTAGAAAAGGTGCATTATGTGAACGAAAAGCCCGCGGGTTTGGCCTCCTTCCTGGTGCGCACCGACGAGTGTTTCCTTGACCTCAAGCTGGAAATTGACGTGGAAGCCGAAAGAGAAAAATTGCAGAAAGAGCTGGTTTACCAGCAAGGCTTTTTGAACTCAGTAATGAAGAAGCTGAGCAACGAAAAGTTTGTGGCTGGTGCCCCTGAGCAGGTTTTAGCCAATGAAAGAAAGAAGCAGGCCGATGCCGAGAGCAAGATCAATCAACTAACAGAAGCAATAAACCGTCTGAACTAAGCCTTCAGGCGGTTTTTCGCCGAGCTGCCACCGCTTTGGCCACATTCTCATGAATGTACTTTTGTATCCTTTCGTATTCCCATTGATCTCTTACGATGCGATCGTGATACCTGGCTTGCCATGCAAATTTAGGATGGTGCAACCTCGCAGCTTTGGTAACCCCCACTTTAAAACCACGAACCACCGAGGCCAAATTCATCGATTGCGGGCCAAAGTGATTTTGGGCATGTTCATCTGAATTATTGAGCTTCTTGCTAAAAATCAAAAGGCCGTGCACATGATCGGGCATCACTATAAATTCATCAATCACTACATCAGGGAAATGCTGCGGAATGGCTTGCCAGCAATCGAGCGCCGCTTGTCCGGCGGGAGATAAAACCATCTCCTCCCCAACAATCTCACCGAAAAAACGAATCCGATTTTGGGTAACAATGGTGATAAAATAGGCAGAAGCATTGGCATAATCCCAAAATCCTGCCCTGATCTTTTTCCGTTGAGGAAGAATGGTGACCTTTCGCATATCCTGTGATTAATAAGCATATGAAAATACAAAATCTATCTGAATATAGATTTAAAGGCCGCACGATTTTGAATCCCATTATGGCTAGGCAGGCGAAGCCTGCCTAGTACGGCCACAAAATTTTGTGGCCGTTGAGCCGGCAAATTTTGCCGGCTTTACCGCAAGATTCTGCGGCAGATTTAGCTGCAAGATTTTGCAGCTTGAATTTCGGCCACAAAATTTTGTGGCCCGACTAGCCGCTAGCGGCTAGCTCACCAGCTCGCGAGCAAATACTTCCCAGCTGAACTCCTGCTTTTTTACAGCCACCTTGGCCGACATTTCTGCAAAACGATTGTTTTGCACAAAATCAAGCATGCAATCGGCAATTTGTGTGGGTACCCGCTCGCATACATAACCCGATTGTCGGTCATCGACCAATTCGCTGAGCCCACCCACATTGGTTACCAACATGGGCGTATCGAACTGAAAACCTACTTGGGTGACCCCACTTTGGGTAGCGTGGTGGTAGGTTTGGGTAACCAGCGAGGCAGCCGAAAAATAGTATTTCACTTGGTCGTCGGCGATGAAGCGGGTATGCATCTCTACCCGATCGGCCAAGTTGTGCTCACGGATGAGGCGGTAATATCGGTCGGGATTTTCGTAAAACTCACCTGCCACAATCAACTTCACTTTGTGCTTTTTCAAACGGGCATCAGCGAACGATTGAAGGAGTAAATCAAGTCCTTTGTATTGCCTGATGAAGCCAAAAAACAGTAAGTAAGTATAATCCGGCGATAGGCCGAGGGCCTTTAGCGCTTCCTCCCTCGACACCTTATCGCCATAATTATCATACAACGGGTGCTTGAGCAGCTTTTGTCCGCCTTTGAAGCCAAACTGTTGCAAATCGTCGCGCACCGAGGCCGATAAGGTATGTACATCGTCCATCTGCCTCAGGAAGAATGCGGTTAGTGGTCGCGACAAGGGAAAAGGCTCATGCGGAATGATATTGTCGGCAATGGCCACACGGCGTGCTTTGCTGCCGAAAATACGGCTCCAACGGGCGACAAAGCCCAGGCAAGGCGCCATAAAAGGCATCCAATAGCGGAAAATGAGCACTTCTGCCCCACTCTTGGCGATGTAGCGGGCAGTTTGTAACCAGCTGATGGGGTTGATGGAGTTGATCAATACCTTTATTTTCAGATCAACTGGGGCTGCCTCTTCTGATAATTGGGTCTTGCCAGGAAACAAAAATGCCGGGTATTGAAGGCTGAATGTAATCATTTCCACCTCGTAACCGAGCTCCATGTAGGCACGTGCCAACCTTTCGTTAAAGGTAGACATGCCACCTCCCCGCAGCGGCCATGCCGGGCCAACAATGATGATTTTACGCAAGGCCAGTAGTTTGACGAATCAAGTAGCGGTTGCGGTCGGCCGAGCTACGTGACACCAATTCGGCCAAAAAGCCCGTCAGAAATAGCTGAACGCCAATAATCACCAATACCAGGGCCAAGAAAAAGAGCGGCTGTGCGGTAATGTCGCGATGCGGCAAACCTTGGGCTATTTTGGAAAGTTTTTCGTAGATAACCACCAGGGTAATAATGCCTCCGGTAAAAAACGACAAGGTGCCAATCAAACCGAAAAAGTGCATCGGCTTTTTGCCAAAGCGGCCAACAAAATAAATCGACATCAGATCGAGAAAGCCGTTGATAAAGCGCTCCAGTCCAAACTTGGTGTGACCATACTTACGTGCCCTATGCTCCACCACCTGCTCTTCGATGCGCTTGAAGCCCGCCCATTTGGCAATCACCGGTATGTATCGGTGCATTTCGCCGTACACTTCAATGCTCTTTACCACTTCACGGCGATACACTTTCAATCCACAATTAAAGTCATGCAGGTTGTTGATGCCCGATACCTTGCGGGTGGCCCAATTGAATAACTTGGTGGGGATGGTTTTACTGAGGGGATCGTATCTTTTGCGCTTCCAGCCACTGATTAAATCGAGGCCTTCGTCGAACAAGCGCCGGTACATGGCAGGCAGTTCATCGGGACTGTCTTGCAAATCGGCGTCCATGGTAAATACAGCTTTGCCCTGGGCAGCTTCAAAACCTACATTCAAGGCTGCCGATTTGCCATAGTTGCGTTGAAACCGGATGCCTTTGACCGTTGGATACCGTGCCGACAGTTGCTCAATGACTTGCCACGAATTGTCGGTACTGCCATCGTCAATAAACAGCACTTCGTAGCTGAAGCCTTCTTTTTCCATCACCCGCACCAACCATTCGGTGAGTTCAGGCAGCGATTCTTCTTCGTTTAATTGCGGTATGACTACCGAAATATCAAGCTCCTGCATCGGTGGTTTCTTCAAAAATATCGGGGTTCTTTTTCAAAAAAGCCCCTACAATAAGTGCCACAAAGGCACTAAACACGGCGCTAACCATCAAAGCAGTTGCCATAGACCTGAAATTCTGTTCGAAGTTACGCGCATCCATATTCTCCAGCGCTTTTTCAATATCGGCTTCCGAAGCGCCGAAACCCTCCATCATGCTTGCCGTTTTTTCTACGGTCAGCTCTTTCATGGTTTCGGCCAAGCCTGGATCAATTATATTGTATAAAATGCCGTTAAACCCAACCCCAATGATGCTCGAAATCACACCAACGCCAATTCCCAAAACCACGGCATTGCCATATGCCAAAACACCTCCATTGGCAGCCCGTTGCTCACGCATGGCCAACACCATAAAGCCAACCGTTATTGCTAACGAAATAAGCGAGTTCCAAAACGAAACCAGCAAACTCACATCAATGATGTACAGCAGTAAGATGTAAACCACATTTACACCACCCAAAAACAATCCCCATTTTACCAATGGGCGTTCGAAAAAGCCTTTTTGTTCCATGATTTTAGTTGCGATAATAGATTGAAACCATAAACCCAATTAACAAGCTCCACAGCAGCCTGAAGAAGAAGGTTGTAAATGCAATATACGATTTGCTTGCGTTTAGAATACTCTCTTTGATTTTATCGAATTGCCCGACGGCATAATTTTTTTCTATGGTTGCCCTGCCCTGTTCGAGCGTTCGCAATTGGTCGTCGATGTGCAATTGCCAAAGGTTGTCGCTGAAAGAAATCCATACGTACAACGAGAAAGAATAAAAGAAGGCGCTGATTAAACCCACCGACAAAGCCACCATGAATCCATGGGTTACATTCATATTCCCCTGGTTAAATATGTATTTGTAATTGCGCATGGCCAAAACCATTACCACCACCGTAATTACACCTATGAGCAACCTAAATTGCCCCATTGGATCGTATTTGAAATTGAAAAGCAACAAAGCTGCCAACAAGGAAAATGCCGCTGCATAAGACCCGTACCGAAAACCAACGGTGAGCATGGCATATCTAAACATTTCTCTCATCTCGCAATCATATTAAAGCTTTCAAAATTAAAACATCTCGCTCAATATGCGCCCACTTAGAAGCGAAAGGCATCATCAATGCCCTCTAAACCTTTGTAAAAGCCCAAAAGTGCCATAACCACGGGTAAATTCAGCTGCACCCTGCCACCCGCTCCTAAAGTCGCCAACAGGTTTATTTGGGCCTTTTCGGGACTCTTAAAAAAGCAGAACAAAGGAGCAAATACCTCTGGAATAGCCGTTTCTGGTGCCATGGCTTCTGCCTTTTGCACCATTTCGGCATAGGTAAGGTCGAGCCAGTCGCGGTGCGTCAGCACTTCTTCGTACACCTCTAGGTCTTCTTGAAAATCCATCTCCTCGTCAATGAGAAACTGTTCCAAAAAATCATCGAGGTTGGCCTTCAAATCAGAATCTACCACTTCTTGCAAGTACATAAGCAGCGTGAGCATTTCGGTACCGCGTTCGGCGAGCTTCTCCTCAAGGCGCTGCCATTCGGGACTATCCATCCAATCGTCGTTGCCCATACTTTCTTGCCAACTCAACCAAGCTACATATTGCAAATCGAACAAATATTCGCGGTAGGGTTGCAAAACGGCATCTCCAGCACAAAGTGCATCGAGGGCCTTCACACTTGCCGCCAAATCTTTGGCATCTTGGAGCAGTTTCATTATGGCTGCACTGCGTTGTTGCCAAGCGGCTTGCTCCTCATTTCTTGCTGCTGCTATCCACTGCTTCAATGCCGGTGCCAACAGTTCGGGTTTCTGCCCAGTTGCTTCCGATACTTGTGGCAAATACGCAATGCGAATACCACTTAATAAGCCCAAAGCGGCTTGTTGAATGCGATCATACATGGGCAATATGGTTTTGTAGTTGATTGGTAACCAAGCGAATAGGCCCTTGTAGTTTCGAACCTACAAAGGGGTTATTCACCCCCTTGCTTGCCAAATAATGGGGTTGGATGGTGTAGTTTGCTGCCCGGTCGAAAACCACCAATTGGGCCGTTTGACCTACTTCCAAGGGCTGCGCCGACAAGCCCAACAGCTGTTCGGGGCCTGTGCTGAGTGCAGACAAGCATTTCTCGAGCAAGGCATCGTCGGCTCCTGCAGCGGTTACTACTGCCGAAAACGCTGTTTCCAATCCGGCCAAACCGAAATTTGCCAAATCAAACTCCAGGGCTTTGTGTTCGGTGTCTTCGGGTTGATGGTCGCTGCAAATTACATCAATGGTCCCATCGCGCAATGCGTCTAACAAGGCCTGTCGGTGCATTTCATCACGCAACGGTGGCATCGATTTGTATCGGGTATCAAAGCCTGGCAGTTGGTCATCGGTTAATAGCAATTGATAGGCTGCCACGCCGCAACTCACCTGAAGCCCGGCCGCTTTGGCCGCCCTGATGCGTTGCAGACTTCCCGCGGTACTGATCTTCGAAAAATGCAGCCTGCCTCCTGTGTAAGCCAATAAGTCTAAGTCGCGCGCCACCCTGAGCTCTTCTGCCAAGGCCGGAATGCCCCGTAAACCCAAGCGGGTGCTCATGAGTCCCTCATGCACTTGCCCACCTTTGCTCAAAAAGCTATCCATGGGCAGCACCATGAGCAAACCATCGGCATGCTGAACATATTGCAGTGCCAACAGCATTACCCTGCTATCATCAATGGGCATATCGGCATTCGAAAACGCCTTGGCTCCTACTGCATGCATATCGAGCATTTCGGTGAGGTGCTTGCCTTGCAAATCTTCGGTAGCGGCACCGGCCGCCATCAACGCTACCTTGGCTCCTTGCCTGCTCAAAAGTGCCTGTACCTCACCTTTGGTTTGGATGGTTGGCTTGGTATCGGGCTGTACCAATACCCGGGTAAATCCACCCCTGAAAGCAGCTTCACTCCCACTCTGCAAAGTCTCCTTGTATTCATAACCTGGTTCCCGCAAAAAAGCATAGGTGTCGGTAAAGGCCGAAGAGATCCACAAATCCTGTCCGCTTATCACCTTGGCCGATGCTGCCTCTAAGGCAGGTTCCATAGCGTTTATTTTACCAGCATCGAGTAAAACATCGAGTCGGCGACCATGGTTGGCTGTACCGGGTTGAAAAATGCGGGCTTGTTTGATGAGTATCTGCATCAGCGCAAAAATTTGAGGATGAGGATTTCAGTGAACAAAAATACCAAAACAGCCAGCAATAACCATTTCCAGGCAGTGCTGCTGGTTGCTTCTTCTAATATCTTTCCGGCCAGGGAGGCTTTGCTAAGTTGCTGTTGTTTCCAGCCCAATTGCTCCAATTGGGCAGCCAATTCCTCGGAGGAATGATATTGAAGTTGAGATTCGGTTGCATCGCCATTGAAAGCAAGCAGTACATTGGGTACAATTTGCTCTTTAGATTGAAGTTGGTAATGGCCGGGACCTAAATTGCTTCCAACCAGCGACAGCAACACCCTATTACCTATGCGCCTTACCTCGGGCAACCAGCTATTTTGATTATTTCGCAACGAAAGCACCCCTTCTTGTGGCACATCACCGCTGCGCAGCTCCAACTGCAAGGCATTGCGCAAGCGGATGGAAGTTGGCAACAAACCGCCACTCAACTGTACGGCACGGTCGAAGGTTGGCACAAACAAGGCCTGCTGCGGCATGTCGGTCCAACCGGGCTGCAAAGCACTTAAAAGCACCACCACATTCCCATTGCCCAACTCCCTCCTAATTAACCAAGGTGCGCCGTTGGCCAATTCCATGAGTACGCGGTCGGCCGGATGGGGTTTATAAGCAAAGTATTTTTTTGCTGTGGGCAGCAACATTTGCTCGGGCAAGCGACTAAAGGTTTCTTGAAACAATTTGTCGTTTAAATCGAGCTTGCGCACAGCCAAAGCTTCTTGCACCAACTCTCCCACTTGTCCACCTGTAAAATAGCTCAATACCTGCTGAAAGTTGGCTTTGGTTTCTGTTTCGCCGGGTAAATACACCAACGAAGCTCCGGCTTCTACCTGTTCTTTGATGCTTGTCAACAAGCCACTGGCACTGGCATCTACTCCTTCGAGCACCACGGCCCGCGCTGCCTTTAAAGCGGTTAAATCAACCCGCAGGGCAGGCATTTCCTGCATCCTCACAAAGTCGTCTTTCGAAAAAAGGGCTCTTATGTAAGGCGAAGCTTTTTCGGGATGTAAATACACCAATGGCAGCTGCTCTTCCACTTTGAATTGCATGAACCAGCGGTCATCGTAAGGAAATACGCGATCATCGAGCTCCAAACTTGCTGCCAGCACCCCGGTTTGGTCGGGTGTAAAGTCAATGGTATCCACCACACTGGCTCCAGCGGCTAAATCGACATTGGCCAGGCCTTTTTGCACATCTGAAATGCGCAGCTGTACCAACACACCATTCGCATCGGTTCGGCCACCATTTTGGAGGCGAAATAGCAGGCGCGCTTTTTCGCCCTTTCTCAAAAGCGGCGGTTCAAGCCAGGCTGTATCAACATATACATTGCCCGTTTCCTCGGCCAGCAATTGAATACATTGTACATCCATACCTGCCTCCACCTTCAAAGTTTGCAAGGGCATGGCCGATTTCTGAAAATCGCTGATCCAATAAAAGCGTACCCCTCGTTTGTCTTCCATGCCATGCAAAGCATCTAATTGCCTGTCGATGATTTCTTGGGGCAAACGAGAAACATACGAAGGGCGCACTTCATCTAGGGCAAGCAAAAAGGCATCGCGACTCAACCAGCGCTGCGACTGTGGTGAAAAATCATGGGTGAGCAGTTGAAATCGTTCATTCGGACTGGCAGCCAAGGCAATGGCACGAGCGGCTTCGCGCGCTTGCTCCAACAACAGGCCTTCACTGCCCTCGAGCAGCATGCTCGCACTGTTATCTACAAAAAGGGCATGGTAACGACTCCCGGGGGGCAGAGTTTGGGCGGCATCACCCCAACGTGGCTGCGCAAATGCCAAAACCAAGCATAAAATGGCCAGCAACCTGCTCAACAAAAGCAATCGTTCTTTAAGTAATCGGCGTTTGCTGCTTTCCTGTTTGATTTCGGTGAGCAAACTTAAGTTGCTGAACAATACGCGTTTGGATGTCCTGAAACTAAACAAATGAACCGCAATGGGTACCAACAGGGCGAACAAGCCCCACAAAGCAGCGGGATTGGCGAAATTCATGCAGCCCAAAAATACAACTTCGCAGGCGGCTTATGGCTGCTTTAGGATGTGAAAGCGTTAAAAGATTTGTATAAAAAGGTTAATTTTCGAAACCAAAACCGATTGTCATGCGCAAAATCGATCAATTACTTGCCGAGTATGGCGAAAGCCACCAAAACCACACCAACAAAATGGTGCATTGGATATGCGTACCTGCCATCATGTTTAGTTTGATTGGCTTGATTTGGAACATCCCCAATGGCCTGCTTCAAAACATTGCCGGTCAGCCCGAAAATGCTTGGCTCAACTGGGGCATTTTGTTTTTGGCATTAGCCTCTCTCTATTATTTGCGGCTATCAATACCCCTATTCTTTGGCATGGTAGCCATCAGTTTGTTTTTCGCTTGGGGAAACATGCAGTTGCATGCCTTGGGCAGTGGCATGCATGTGGTTACATCGTTTGGCATTTTCGCAGTGGCATGGGTTGGACAATTTATTGGCCACAAAATAGAGGGTAAAAAACCTTCCTTTTTGAAGGATTTGCAGTTTTTGCTGATTGGTCCTGCTTGGTTGCTTCATTTCTTTTATCAAAAAATAGGTGTGCGTTGGTGAAGTGGCTAAAGTGGTTGATTTTTATTTTGGCATGGGGCTTTGTCGGATGCAATGGGCTGAATCAAGACAAGAACATCCCGGGCGATCCTCATAGCTTTTCGCAGCCCAACAAAGTGCTTGCAACGCACTTGCATTGGGAAGGGAGTGTTGATTTTGAACGTAAGCAAATCCAAGCCAAAGCCAGTTGGTTGTTAAGTTATGCTGCTGCGGCAGATACGGTTGTTTTCGATACCTATGGTTTAACAATTGATTCTGTACGACTAGACGACAACCAAAGTACTTTTTGGAAACTCGATGTGCCCCAAGCCTTTTTGGGCAGTGCCCTACGCATTGCACTGAAGCCGAGCACCCAGATGGTTCACATCTACTACAGAACCGGCAGCCAAGCCAGAGGATTGCAATGGCTCGAAGCCCAGCAAACAGCCGATAAGCAGCATCCTTTTTTATTCTCACAAGGGCAAGCTATACTTACCAGGAGCTGGCTGCCGTGTCAAGATAGTCCAGCCCTCCGCTTTAGTTTCGACGCCGAGCTGAGCGTGCCTCCCGGTCTGAAGGCCGTGATGAGTGCTTCGAACCAAGCTCAAATGCAACCGAGCGGTCGTTATTCCTTTAGCAACAAGAAGCCCATACCTTCGTATCTATTTGCCTTGGCAGTGGGCGACATTCACTTCAAGGCATTTGATGAGCGTACAGGTGTATTTGCCGAAAAATCGAAGCTCGAGCAAGCCTGGCAAGAATTTGCCAACTTGCCGCCCATGATCAGGGCCGCCGAACGATTGTATGGTCGAATGCCTTGGGAGCGTCTTGATTTGTTGGTACTTCCACCCAGTTTTCCCTTTGGGGGCATGGAAAATCCCATGCTCATGTACGTGGCTCCTTCGCTTATTGCCGGCGACCGCAGCCTGACCAACTTGGTAGCTCATGAACTGGCACATGCTTGGTCGGATCAGATTTTGCGCCATGCCAGCTGGGAAGATTTTTGGCTAAACGAGTTTTTTACCAATTACATAGAACGGCGCATCATTGAAGAAATGGAAGGCCCAGCATATGCTGAAATGATGCTGGCATTGAACAATTTAGAACTAGAGCGAAATTTGGCTCAAGCAAAAACCAACCATCAGCCTACCATTCTTGCACCCAAACTTTTAGGAAAGGACCCCGACTTGGTGCTTTCGGCTGCCACTTATCAAAAGTGCACCGCCTTCATGATGCAACTGGAGAGCAAGCTGGGTAAGAAAGAGCTCGACCAATGGATCAAGAAGCAGATTGCAGAAGGCAAAAATCAGATTCATACAACCAACACTTTTGTGGATCAGCACCAGAATAGTCTCTTTGCAACCAATGTGTTCGAAAGCGACATACGCGATGCATGGTTGTACCAAAACGAATTACCACGCAACTATGAGCGCAAACCTTCTGCACGATTTGCGAGTGTTGAAGCAGTGGCTTCTATTTGGCAGCAAGGCGAAGACATCAGAAATCTACCTACGGGGGGCTGGTCGGTGTATGAGTGGATTTACTTTTTAAGGGCAGTAAACCATGGACAAATTGACCCCCAGCGGTTACATGCGCTCGATGCACTCATTGGCTTCAGCCAATCGGGTAATGTAGAACTTAAATCGGTTTGGTTTCAACTTTGCCTTCAGCACCATTATTTGGAGGTTTTACCCGAAATTGAGAACATGGTGGCCAACACAGGGAGGAGAAAAATACTGATTGCGATTTATAAAGCGCTTTGGAACAACCCAATTACAAAAGACGAAGCCTTGCTTTGGTTCAACAATTACCAGCAACGATATCATCCCGTTGCCCGCAGCAGCATTGCTCAGTTACTTGGAAAATAAAAAAGGTGCCTCCCGGCACCTTTTTGCTGTCTGAAAACTAAACTAAACCTATGAAAACTAACGCTGTTAAAGCGAAAAGCTAACGCACAAATATAGGCATTTTTCCCAAAGAGAAAATAAATATTCCCAAAAAAAGAAAAACCCGTTTGCAATTACTCTGCCAAAATCCAGGCTTGTGGATGAATATTTTCCTGTACCTGTTTCAATAAGGCTTCTTCACCGACCTCATCGGCTGTGGGCAGCACAACAACCCGAAACAAAGAGCCCTTTACCGGCTGCAGCACTTGCGTTTTGTATCCTTTTTTTTGAAGTTCGGCAGCGAACTTAAATGCATTACCTTCCATACCAAAGGCGCCAACTACTACTTTGAGACGCGCGTCAAAAACCTCCGACTTTGTTGTGGGCGTATTCGACTTCTCTTTATATGCAGGAACTGTTGCAACTTTATCATCCACCTTTTCCGAGGGCACAGCAGGGGTTTCTGCCACTGTTCTTACTTCCTGTGACATTAAGGCCGTAGTTATGGCCGTGTCGACCACTCCACTTGCCGAAACTGTTGGCTCGCTTTCTACCCTTAATTCAGGCCGAAAACCAATTTCCTCGAGCGAATCTTCGTTGTACCGAAATGGATCAGGCTCTTTCAAACTGTCGAACAAACTCACCTTAACGGCTTGTTTAAAGCTCAATCCGCCGTTTTCCGATAAATAGTTAAGTGCCAATACGTTTAAAAAAACAATAAGTAGTACCGTTGCAGCAACCTGAAGCCACCAAAGGTTTTTCGATTGTTTTTTTGCCGAAAGAGGAACAACTTGAGCTGCGGTGTGGGTTTTAACCAGTTGTAAATTCAAGGAAGGAAGTCCGTAATTCGGCCCCGTTTGGTAGGCCGTTCCCTTCGACAACAACAGTTCAAACCTGCCATCTCTTTTGTAGAACATGCCCAATGAAGCGCATTCGAACGATTCATTTGAGCGAAGGCCAGTCATCAGTTGCTCTTTAGCAACAGGGTCTGAAATATCGATGGTTAACTTTAAATTTGACTCACATACCCCTTCATACAAGTACCAACGGTAACGAGGTGGTTTGATAACCCTTCCTCCCTGCTGCAAACTCGCAGCTTCGTAATGTGCTTGCAGAAAAGCCCAATCACCCAGTTGAATGGGTAATTTTTGCTTTACAATCAATTGTTGAAGGGCTCTCATCATCAAATCAAAAACGCAAGTGTAAGCCAGCAAGCACATTAAACCCAAACGTAGGATAGCTGTACCAGCGGAAATAGCGGGCCGAAGTTACGTTATTCAAATTCAAGAAGAAATCGAAATAACGATTATAAGTGTAGCTCGCTCCCAAATTCATATCGAATACACCCTTTAACTGTTGTTGTTCTCCCATGGCATCGAGGTATGGAACACCATTAAAAACCACGGCCTCGGCCTTTAAGCGCAGTTTCGATTGCAAGCTGTAAGTTCCACCTACATTGAAGGCCAAAGTAGGTTGCATGAAGGGTGCTGCAAGATTCGAGAGGCCGTAATTGCGCCAATCTAAGCGTGCGTGCATGGCATAACGATCGCTGAACTTGCGCTCTAAAGAAACCCGCACATTAAACACATTGGCTGCGCTGTCGTAAACCGGCATTAACCTACTGAAATCGGCCGTATCATTCAAATAAAACAAGGCCTGCTCTAATCGCTGATAGCTCAACATCACATTGTAAGCAGTCAACTCATCGATACTACCCTTCAAGCCGCCGTAGAGTTGAAAACGATTATTGAGGTTACGTATATCGGGATTCACACCTACAAATGGATTTACCCGAACAATATCGTCGTAACTCACCCGCTCGGTATTGCCCGTGATACCCGCATAGGCAATGGCATACACATCGTTGATCAAATAAGTGGCATCGAGGTGCGGATAGATGCGAAACTGTGAAACGCCTCCCGATGCTTCCATGGCCAAGTTTAATCCTGCATTTAAGGCAAGCTTCGATTTTTGCAGGTTGAACCGCGGCTGAAAATAAACCAAGGTACGTGCGGTTGACAAGCCCGAAAGCTTTTCAAATGCCGTATGGTCTACCGCAAAATCAAAGGTCAAACGATTTTCGGCATTCCGAATAAGCAAACTACCATCTAAACGCAAGTTGTTCTCACGCTGACCTACCCTATCGTTCAAACTGTAAAAACTAAAATTGGCAGCGTAGTCAACCTGATCGGCCTCTACTACATGGCTTTTGATGCCTAAATTACCGCCAAACCTGTTGAATACTTGCCGAATAGAATCACGCGGAATCTCAACCGGACGTTGAAGTCCGTAAAAATGCCGCACCTGCCGATCGTATTGAAAAGCAGAATGTATGTATGCCTTTTGCAGGTAGCGTTTGCCATGCACGCCCAAGGTATTGTCGCTCAAGGCAGCATGGTCGTATCGCAGCGAATCAACTTTGATGTTTCCCGACGACGAAAAGTGGCGGGCTATAGCACCGTATTCAAAATTCGGATCGCGCTTGCTTGTATAACGCAAATCGGCCATGGGGGTATTGTAATTACCTCCCCCTAATCGTAAATAGCCAGCTCCTATTTCGCTAGGAGGTTCTGCCATGGCTCTCAGCGGGGTTAAGGGCGCCAACTCCACTGCCGTAGGAGCCATGCGATTGATGCCCGTATAAATTAATTCACGGCGCTCGCTTTGCACGGTTGGCAGCTGCGGTACCGGACTGAGCTTGAGGGCATCGGCCAATACTGCCTCATAAGAGCGCACCACTTTGATGGGGTCGATGGTGATCGTTCCGCGTTCTTGGGCTGTGGTCAATGAAGCTGAAAACAGCACTGCCGAAAACGATAAAATAATGCGGATATGTTTCATGGCTGAATTCGAATTAATTGTTGTTGCCTCCCCGACCTGGTTCTTCTGTTTCGGTTCCCGTAGATCGACGTTGTGATCGGTTGCCTACCTGACGTGCTTTGAGTTCGGCCAAGCGCGTACGCGCCTGAAGGGTAATGGCGTCTTCTGCACGGTTGTCGACGATACTCTGCAGCGTAGCAATGGCTTGAAAATCTTCCCCCAATGCCACATAAGTTTCGGCCAAGAGTAAAAAAGCGCGGCCTATCCACAAATCGTAATAGGGTATTTTATCTACCAATTCAAAAATGGTGTTTTGCGCTGGTACATATTCTTGGCGTTTGAACTGGATGTCGGCTATGAAATATTTTGCCGCAGCTCCGGTTTCGCTTTTGGTTTGTTCGTACACAAGGGTAAAGGTGAGCAATGCATCGGAAAGGCTTCCTTCGGCCAAGAGCAATTGGCCCAGCACCAAATCTGCCTCGCTTTTGCCCGCCTCATCGCTGAATTCAAACTGCTTTACACGGTTCGCATAAGTTCTTGCCATTTCGGCATTGCCTACTGCAAAATAACTGCGCATCAAACCCTGATATGCATCCAACAGGTTCCAGCGCGAATCGCTGTTTTGTTCCAACAAGCTGAAATACTTTATCGCATCTTGGTGATTTGCTTCCTTTACTGCATGGAAAGCCAAACGCGCATAGGTTCGCTCTGAATATAAATTCCTAGGCTGATCGGCAATAAAACGGAGGTCCTGCAACATCAACTCTTGTTGCTTGTTGCGGCCGTAGCAATCAGCACGCAGAAAACGGGCATTCACCGCGAAGAAGCCGTCAGGAAAACGATTCAGGTAGCGCGTTAATTCAGGGATGGCCTTGTCGCAATTGTTCTGGTTATACACCAGCTCAGCCGCCTGAAAAGTAATAGAATCTTGTTCCGACAAAGTGACGGTGGCCGAAGGAACCGATCCAGCATAAGCCAAATAACTATCAATGTCGTTTAGCTGAATGTAAATGTTCTTGATTCCCGCCAAGGCATCGCGCGATTCCTGTGTTTTGGGATAATTGCTCACCACCTGCTTGTAAGCCTCTAAAGCCTTGGGATACTTTTCCTGGTTGTAAAGAATCAATCCTTTGATGAGCAGGGCGTTTTTCAACAACAAACTATTGGGCCGGCGCAACACCATGCTGTCTATCTGACGAAGCGCTGCTTCTTCATTGCCTCCCAAAAAATGGGTATTGGCCAATTCCAACATGGCGTTATCGAGGAACAACGATCCAGGAAAGCGCTTTTGAAAGCCTTGCAACGACTGTACCTTCTTCTCACGCTGTCCGGTTAAACCATACAGAATGGCTTCTTGGTAATTGGCATAATCGGCCCCGGGTAAGGTTCGGCTAATGACCTGTTGGTAATAAGTCAATGCCTGCGGATAGGCTTTGATGGCGAAATGCGCATCTCCCAAACGCACCAGTACATCAGGATAGATAGATTGCATGAATTGATGCTGCTGCACTTTTTTGTCGGCCGATTGGATGTCTTTGAGTGCGCTTTCAAAGTGGCTGATAGCCAGTAAATATTCGGTTTGTTTGAAATAGCTGTAACCCAGTCCATAGTTCGCAGCCGCCATGGAGTTCTCAGGCTCCAAGCCGGTGGTCACGGGATATGCCTGTATAAACCTTTGAAAATCGGCCACTGCATTTTTCAAATCACCCAAGCGGTAATTCGATTCGGCCCTCCAAAATAGCGCCATCGCTGTCAGGTTTTTATCAATTGGCTGGCTGAGCGATTTGTCGAACATTCGCAACGACTCTAGGAACACCCCTTGGTTAAAAAGCTCCACCCCACGGTAATAAGCCACTTTTTGGTACGACTTATTGATGGTGAGATTTTTTACTTTGATGTTGTCTATCACCTCCACTGCTTCCTTGAAATTTTTGGTCGACAACAACAAATTACCCAAGTGTTCACGCGCTTCATCGGCATAACGCGAACGCGGATAACTCGCTAAAAAGTCTTTCAACCAGGTAAGCGATTGCGGGTGTATGTTAAGCTCATAGCCTAGTTTGGCGTGATTAAAAGCCGCTGTTTCTTGTATTTCCAAGTCAATGGCCAAACGCGATGCTGCATAAAAACTAGTGAGTGCCTGCTCTTTTTGACCGAGCTTTAAATAGCTATCGCCCAGCATGAAGGTGGCACTTTGCCCAATGCTGTCGGTACGCGAGGCAGCTTTCGACAAATTGCTCACCGCCACACGGTAATCTTTGCTCACGTAAGCAGCATAACCCAATTGGTAATAATCTTCACTCACCAATTGTCCACCTTGCTCCTGATATCGCTTCAAATAAGGAATGGCCTTTACGAACTCATTCTTCCTGAAATAGGCCTGCGCAATCAAGTAGTTGAGATTGGCCAGTTGCTTCACCTCCTTATTCGACGAAAGCGGCAAAGCCTCTGCTAACAAAGCATCGTACTGCCCCAGTTCAAATTGCACCTTGGCAATGTAATAAGGCACTACACGGCCATAATTGGCCGATTCGCGCAATTTGCCATAATAGGCCAGGGCTGCGTTCAAGTCTCCATCTTTATAGGCCATTACCCCGAGGTAATAATTGGCAGGATAGTGGTACTCGTTCTTCAAGCTGCTTATTTGCTCCAACTCTTGCTTGGCTTTTGCAAAATCATCGCGGGTGAAATAGCTGTAACCCAGGTAGTAATGGGCTTTGGCACTCTGATCTATTTTGAGCAAAGAAGCGTCTAGGGTCGACAAAACAGGAATGACTTCCTTGTACTTTTTCGATATGAAATAGTATTGGCCCAAGAAAAACTTGGCTTCACTCACCTCCAGCGCTTCGGGGAAATCTTCTATGAACGACAGCAATTGAAAATCGGCATCTTTCTGCCGCATTTGGGCGGTAGAAAGCGCTCGGTAAAATCGAGCTTGCCGATACATCTCTTGCTGCTCCTTGCTCTCGTCGGGCGGAAAAACCTCGCTGAGTACCTGCTCGTACTGGCGCTTCGCAGCTACATAGCGCTCTTGCTCGTACAACTTTCGGGCATTCTCGAGCTTGGCTTGGGGCTCATTAAAAATCTGTGTCCTTTGAGCAACAGAATGACCGGCACCCAGAAAAATCAGAAGAAAACCCGCCAAAATGGATTTTTGCATGCTTGCTTGTTTACAATGCCAAATAAACGCAACCAATCACCTACAGATTACGCCTAAACAAAACTACTGCAATGCAATCTCCTAGAATAGACGAATGGGCTAAATAGTTTTGAACACCAAAGCCCATAAAAAAGGCCATTACAACTGTGTGCAATGGCCTGTTTTGTGGAAAACCTTTTTCGTTAGAAGCTTAAAGTTACACCCAAGCTAGGCAAAATGGGCAATTGATTCACCCGGCTAAAACGCACCCTATCGAAATAGAAAATATTCTGTCGGTTGTACATATTGCTGATACTGAAGTTGAAATCTAACTCCGAGCGATCACTAATAGCGTAGGTGTGCCTTACCGAAACATCTAATCGGTGGTAGGTGGGCAAACGGCCTTGGTTGAATTCGGCATACACAATGCCCAATCCACCATTCTGACTCAAGAAATCGGTATTGATGCCATTGTCGACGTTGATGTTCGGATGAAACCCTTGGGTTTGGGTGAACGGAAAGCCCGAACCAAAGTTCCAACGCCCACTCAACTCCCAATTCAAATCTTTGCCAAAGGTATAGGTCGAAACCAAGTTGATGTTGTGCCTGCGATCGAAACTCGGATTGTAGGTACGAATGCCATCAAAACGATCTACATACGTCCATGAATAGGTAGCCCACGCATAAAAACGCTTGCGGTCGTACTTCAACCTAAAATCAAAACCATAGGCCTGTCCTCGCTCAATGATATAATCTTTCTTTAAGAAATCAGGCTTATCGGCGAATTCTTGGATATCCTCATAAATCTTATCCCGGTTGATATTGGTTAGCTGGTTGAAGTCTTTGATGTAGGTCTCTACATTAAACTCCAAGTGGCGTCCCAAATCAATTTCAGCTCCGGCAATGGCATGACGGGCTTTTTGAAGCTTACTGGTTACTTCGGCACCATCGAAAGTGCGCGGCAGGTTATCGGGGCCCGACAAAAATCCATAAAACAGATTCACAATATCACGGTCAGATTGTGCCGAAATGAGATTCTGTGAATACACGCCACCCGCAAATTTCAACCTTAGCTTTTTCGAGACGTTGTACTTAGCCCCCAAACGTGGCTCCAAACTCACCTCTCCTAGCGACGAATAAGCATGAATACGAAAGCCAGGTTCCAACACCAATTTTTCAGTCAGGTATTTATACTTGGCGTAGGCAGCCAATTCAGTAGTGTTGGCATCTTGACTCAAAATAAGTCCACCTGGATTCGTGAACCTAAAATTGGTACTGAAACCAACCACATCTACCCCATAAACCACCTCATCGGTACCTAAAAACTGTGTAATGTTGATATTGCCATTAAATCCTGTGATACCACTTTGGCGAGGAGCACCATCGGCCTCAGTTTGTTCGGCTTGGTAATCAGAATAGGCCATGGTTCCACTGATTAAGGAAGTGGAACCCTCGGGAATAAGCACAAAATTGGCACCCAAACCCAATGAATTCCAACCGATATCGGCAATCTGACGGAAATTCACTCGGTCGTTGAAGTTGAAACCAAACAAGCTCAACTTGCTTCCATTCTTCGATTTAAAGGTAGTTTTGGCGTAAATATCATTGAAGCTAAATGGCAGTCCATTGCTATCGGCATAACTGTAGAGCACTGGCGAAGTGCGGTTCAAATACGACGACTTACCAGCAATCACAAAAGTGGGTGCCAACTTATCGGGGTTCTTCGGACGTGCTAAAGGCCCCTCAAGCACAATCCTACTCATAAACGGACTTGCCCCAATTTTTCCGGAGAGTCGTTTTTGGTTGCCATCACGGGTGGTTACATCCATTACAGCCGAAATACGTCCGCCGTGGTTCGCGTTATAACCACCGGTGTATACATCGGCGTTTTTGATGATGTCGGTTTCAAAAACCGAGAACAAACCAATGGAGTGAAAGGGATTGTAAATAATCATGCCATCGAGCATGACTTTATTTTGAACCGGAGAGCCTCCCCTTATGTAAAGCTGGCCACCTTGGTCACCCGTAAATACCACGCCAGGAAGTACTTGCAGGTATTGAGCAATGTCGGCATCACCCCCTACACTCACAATCTGGGTGATTTGTTTGGGTGTAACCGTTTCCACTGAAACCTTTACCGCCGTTAACTGCTCTTGCTTTTCGGCACTAACCTCAATGGCCTTTAGCTGAATGCTCGATTTGTTGATAAAAAGTTTTTGGTTAACAATACCACCAGGTTTAACAGTAACCTGAACGGCAGCAGTATCGTAGCCCAAATACGTGCTTACCAAGGTGTAAGTACCTGCAGGCACGCGACTGATTGAAAAAAAACCGTTCACGTCGGTACTTGCACCATAGGTGGTGCCTTTCAAAAACACATTGGTAAATAATATGGGTTCGCCACTCGATTTGTCGTAAACAAAACCACGAACTGTACCTGCACTCTCTTGTCCTTGTACCGACGAAATTCCGAAAATCATCAAAAACAGGAATCCCGTAAAAATCTCCTTCATGCAAACAAATTGGAACGCCGAATTTAGCCTTTCATACCGCAAAAGCCAACAACAAACTTTAACAAGCTGTTAAAATGCGTTAAACAGCCAGTTAATGACAAAATACTGACAAATTAAAGGATGCTCAGGTCGCCTTTTCCCTCGCGTATGACCTCGATTTCATCGCCACTACAGTCTAACACAGTCGATGGCTGGTTGTCGCCATAGCCGCCATCCACCAGCATGTCGATGTCGTCGCCATAACGATCCCAAATCAAATCGGGATCAGTGGTGTACTCCACCACATCGTCGAGATCGGTTACCGAGGAGGATACCATGGGGTTTCCCAAAGCTTGCACAATGGCCCTGGCAATGGCATTGTCGGGAACACGTATACCAATGGTTTTGCGCTTGCTGTGAAACAATTTGGGCACTTGCGCATTGGCTTTGAGGATGAAGGTGTAAGGCCCCGGAAGTGCACGGCGCATCATTTTAAACACCTGATTGGGCAATTGCAAGGTGTAGTCTGATAAGTTGCTCAAATCATGACAAATAATGGCGTATTGTCCTTGGTCGAGCTTTTTCAGCCGGTTGATTTTGTCAATCGCCTTGCTGTTGTACATATCGGCCCCGAAAGCGTAAACGGTATCGGTAGGATAAATAATCACCCCCCCGGCCTTCAAACAATCGACCACCTGTTGCAATTGGCGGTCATTTACATTTTCTTCATACAAGCGTACGCGCATACTGTAAAAATACAAAAAGCAGGGCGTTTGCCCTGCTTTTCTATAATTCTTGGCGTCAATTACTTCAAAACCGACTCTACCAAACCAGCTGCTTCTTCCAAGCCAACAGCTCCCATGATTTTGAGGCCCGAGGCGTCGAGAATTTCTTTGGCTTCTTTGGCATTGGTGCCTTGCAAACGCACGATGATAGGTACTTTGATGTCGCCAATCTGCTTGTAAGCCTCTACAATACCGTTAGCTACGCGGTCGCAACGAACAATACCACCAAAAATGTTCACCAAGATGGCCTTTACGTTCGGATCTTTTAAAATGATGTTGAAGGCATTGGCTACGCGTTCTGCATTGGCCGTACCACCTACATCGAGGAAGTTGGCCGGCTCACCGCCCGACAATTTGATGATGTCCATAGTAGCCATAGCCAAGCCTGCACCGTTTACCATACAGCCAACGTTACCGTCGAGCTTCACATAGTTCAGGTTGTATTCGCCTGCTTCAACTTCGGTAGGATCTTCTTCTAAAACGTCGCGCATGGCAGCTATGTCGGCATGACGGTACAAGGCGTTTTCGTCGAGGTTCACTTTGGCGTCAACAGCAATGATCTTATCATCAGAAGTTTTGAGCACTGGATTAATTTCGAACAAGCTGGCATCTACGCCATCGTATGCCTTCACCAAAGCGGTTACAAATTTCACCATTTCTTTGAAAGCATTGCCACTCAAACCAAGGTTGAAGGCAATTTTACGTGCTTGGAAACCCTGCAAACCAACGCGGGGATCGATTTCTTCTTTGAAAATGAGGTGTGGTGTCTTTTCGGCTACTTCCTCAATGTCCATTCCACCTTCGGTTGAATAGATGATGATGTTGCGGCCTTTGGCACGATCGAGCAATACCGACATGTAAAACTCACGGGTTTCGCTTGCCCCCGGATAATATACGTCTTGCGCAACCAACACTTTGTGTACCTTTTTACCTTCGGCTGTGGTTTGAGGTGTTATCAATTGCATGCCTATGATGTTGCTAGCCTTTTCGCGCACATCGTCGAGCGATTTGGCCAGCTTCACCCCACCACCTTTACCACGACCACCAGCATGGATTTGAGCCTTTACCACCCACCAGCCTGTGCCGGTTTGTTCTTGCAGCTTTTTCGCGGCTTCAACAGCTTCGTCGGCCGTATGTGCCACTATGCCTTCTTGTATGCTCACACCATAACGCTTGAGCAGCTCTTTTCCCTGATATTCGTGAATGTTCATGCAATTAATTTTAGCTGGCCAAAAATAGGGCGAATTAGCGTGAAAGCCAAGTGTAAAAAAGGCCGGAAATCAAAAAGAGCCGATCTGATTAGACCGGCTCTTTTGCAAGACTTTGAGATTATCCTCCGAAGTCGTCGAAGCTCACATGCTCCTCTGGAATACCCCAGTCGTCGCACATTTTCACTACGGCGGCATTCATCATGGGAGGACCGCAGAAATAGAACTCAATTTCTTCAGGGTCGCTGTGTTTCGACAAATAGTTGTCGATAAAGGCCTGGTGAACGAAGCCAAGGAATCCGTCACCTTCGCGGTCTTCTACACTGGTAGAAACTTTCCAATTGTCTTCGGGCATAGGCTCCGACAATACCACGTGGAAACGGAAGTTAGGGAATTCCTTTTCAATGGCACGGAACTCGTCGATGTAGAACAGCTCACGCTTTGAACGACCACCATACCAGAAACTCACCTTGCGGTTGGTTTTGAGGGTGTGGAACAGGTGGAAGATGTGCGAACGCAAAGGCGCCATACCTGCACCACCTCCAATGTATACCATTTCTTTGTCGGTTGGACGGATGAAGAACTCACCGTAAGGACCAGAGATGGTTACTTTATCACCAGGTTTCCTCGAGAACACGAACGAAGAGCAAACGCCCGGATTTACTTGCATCCAACGGTTGTTGGCGCGGTCCCATGGTGGGGTAGCAATACGGATATTCAACATGATGATGTTCCCTTCGGCTGGGTGGTTGGCCATTGAATAGGCGCGGAAGATGGGCTCAGGGTTCTTCATCTTGAGATCCCACAACTTAAACTTGTCCCAGTCTTCTTTGAATTTGTCTTTACCCGCTGGATCGCTCGGATGCGGCGCAATGTCGAAGTCTTTGAAGTCAACTTCACAGGCAGGTACGTCAACCTGAATGTAGCCACCCGACTCGAAATCAAGGTGCTCGCCATCGGGCAATTTCACTACAAACTCTTTGATGAAGGTAGCCACGTTGTAGTTCGATACCACTTCGCATTCCCACTTTTTGATACCAAAGATCTCTTCGGGGATGTGTACCTTCATATCGTTTTTCACTTTCACCTGACAAGCCAGGCGCCAGTTTTCGCCTTGCTCCTTGCGTGAAAGGTGACCTTTTTCGGTAGGCAATACGTCGCCACCACCTTCAACTACTTGACACTTACACATGGCGCAAGTACCGCCCCCACCACAAGCCGATGGGAGGAACAACTTCTGTTCGCTCAAGGTGCTCAGCAAGGTGCTGCCAGGTTTGGTAATGATAGGATTGGCTTCATCACCATTTACAATAATTTTGATATCTCCGCTGGGCACCAATTTCTTTTGGGCAAACATCAGGATGAATACCAATGAAAGAATAACCAGCAGGAATGCACCTACACTGAGTGCAATGATGGTTGTTGTACTAAGAATCAACATATACCCGAGCGATTAAAGATTGATACCAAGGAAGCTCATGAACGCAATGCCCATCAAGCCTGTGATAATGAAAGTGATGCCCAACCCACGCAAAGGCTTGGGTACATCGCTGTAACGAATCTTCATGCGAATAGCGGCAATGGCCACAATGGCGATAAACCAACCCACACCCGATCCTAAACCAAATACAGAAGCTTCAGCCAGGCTGTAGTCGCGCTCTTGCATGAACAACGAACCGCCCAAAATAGAGCAGTTTACCGCAATCAAAGGCAAGAAAATACCCAACGAACCGTACAAGGCAGGCGATACCTTTTCAATAATCATCTCCACCAATTGCACCATGGAGGCAATGGTAGCGATGAACATGATGAAGGCCAAAAAGCTCAAGTCTACTGTTGCAAAAGACTCGTGCAACCAGGCCAAACCACCTTCTTTCAATACGTTATTGAGGAGCAACCAGTTGATAGGTACGGTAATGCCCAATACGAAGATTACAGCTGCACCTAAACCAATGGCTGTTTTCACGTCCTTCGATACGGCGAGATAAGAACACATGCCCAAGAAATAGGCAAAAATCATGTTGTCGACAAAAATCGAACGAACAAATATGCTGACGAGGTCAGAAGCTAAAAACATCATGATCAGGCTTCCTCAAATTTTTTGTTGATAGAACGTTGAATCCAAATGATGATGGCAATCACGAACAAGGCCCCAGCAGGAATGAGCATCAAACCATTGTTCACATAACCCATCTCGTACATGGCATCGGGTATGATTTGCATGCCCAACAGTTTGCCTGAGCCAAACAGCTCGCGTGCAAAAGCCACAGCAATGATGATCCAGCCATAACCTGCGGCATTACCCAAGGCATCGAGTACCGAAGGACCAGGCTTGTTACCCATGGCGAAGGCCTCCAAACGGCCCATCACAATACAGTTGGTAATAATCAAACCAACGAATACCGAAAGTTGCTTGCTGGCATCATAAACAAATGCCTTCAAGATTTGGTCAACCAAAATTACCAGTACCGAAATCACCGTCAGCTGTACGATAATGCGAATACGAGAAGGAATGGTATTGCGAATGGCAGAAACAATCAAATTGGAGAAAACCAATACCGCCAATACCGAAATGGCCATTACAATGGTTGGTTTCAGCTGGGTAGTTACCGCCAATGCCGAACAAATACCCAAAACCTGAATGGTAACCGGGTTATTGTCGCTCAATGGATCAACCAGCAGCTTGCGGTCTTTTTTAGAGAGAAGCGGCTTGGCTTCTTTTACTTGCGTTTGTACGGCACTCATGACTGCGATTTTTTGAGATAAGTCAAATAAAACTGAATGTCTTCACGGAGCATATTCGATACACCTGTAGACGTAATGGTTCCACCCGAAATGGCGTCTACCTTGTGTGGATCGCCGGCCTCCTTGGGTTCTTTGGTTACTGCCACCGAAACAAACTCATCGCCGTTAAACAGCTTTTTGTTGATGAACTGCCCTTCGAAAGCATCGGTGTTGATTTCCGCACCCAAACCCGGCGTTTCGCCTTTGTGGTCAAATACAACCTGCTTCACAGTATTGCCGTCCTCATCCAAGGCTAAATAGCCCCAAATGGGTCCCCAAAGTCCTACGCCTGCCAATTGCAAAATGTACGTTTTTTTGCCATTCTCTTCATAGATATACAATGGGTATTTCAACGGATGCTTCGGGTCTTTGCTTTTCATGCGCTTGTCCATGGCCAAGTTCACGTCGAAAGCTTTTACACCTGCTACTTCTTGACCATTCTCGTCGATAACCACCGATTTGATGTACTCATCAAACTTTTTGTAGTCGTCGGGACCCGTTTTTCCTACTACCGACAGGATATTCTCCTGTTTTTCTTTTTTCATATTGGCATCCTGCATGGGTTTCAGCAGGGTAGCAGCGCCAGCCAGCAGTACAGCGGCCACTACAGTGATAATCACCGCAAAGGTGATTACGTAGTTGTTCGAATTACGCACGAGCTAATCTCCTCTTGATGTTTGATTGAACCACGAAATAATCGATCAATGGCGCCATGACGTTACCAAATAAAATGGCCAACATGATGCCTTCGGGATAAGCGGGGTTGAATACACGAATCATTACGGCCATCATGCCAATGAGCAAGCCATACCACCACTTCCCTACTTCGGTCTGCGCCGCAGTTACCGGGTCGGTAGCCATGAATACTGCTCCAAAGAGCAAGCCCCCCATAATGAAGTGATAGTAAAACGGTACTTGCATGAATTCGTTAGCACCTACAGCGTTAAAGATCAGGCCCATGATACCAGCACCCAACATTACCGAAGTCATGATTTTCCAGCTGCCAATACCTGTAATGATCAAAAATGCAGCACCAATCAAAATGGCAATCTTGCTTGTTTCACCAATAGAGCCAGGGATAAAGCCCAAAATCATGTCTGAGGCACTGAAACCTGGTGCACCCGCAATGCTGTTGGCCAAAGCCGTAGCACCTGAATAGGCATCCGCCTTTTCGGCAATCCATACCGTATCGCCCGACATAAAGGTGGGATAAGCAAAAAACAAGAATACACGGGCTGTAAGGGCCACGTTCAAAATATTCATGCCTGTACCCCCAAACACTTCCTTCGCAAAAACTACGGCGAATGCAGTGGCAACTGCTACCATCCACAATGGAATGCTGGGTGGCAATATCAATGGAATCAACATGCCCGATACCAAATAACCCTCGTTAATGGCGTGTCCTTTGCTTGAAGCAATGAAAAACTCGATGCCCAAGCCTACGCCATAAGACACCACCACAATAGGCAGCACTTTGATTGAGCCGTAAATGAGCTTATCGAGAAAGCCTTCGCCATAACCCAAAAACTCACCATTGCTGATGAAATGCTGGTGACCAACATTGTACATGCCAAACAACAAGGCCGGAACCATGGCCAATATCACAAAAAACATGGTGCGCTTGAGGTCAATACCTGCTTTGATATGCGTGCCATCATGGGTTACATGATCGGGCGTGAATAAGAAAGTGGCAAAACCATCGAACACTGTGTGGAACTTCTCGTACTTCCCTCCTTTGTTGAAAAGGGGACGGAGTTCGTAAATCTTGTCCTTTAGAAACTTCATATACCGTTAATTGCTTATTGTTCTTCCTGATACATTAAATCGAGGCCTTCGCGCACAATTTTTTGCACCGGTATTTTGGAGGTGCACACAAATTCGCAAAGCGCAAAATCCTCTTCAGCTACTTCATAAATACCCAACTGCTCCATCTCCTCAATGTCTTTATACATGATCGACTTCAACAAAAAAGTGGGCAGGATATCCATAGGAAGTACCTTTTCGTACTGACCGGTTACCACAAATGCCCGCTCTTCGCCATGGGTGTTGGTGTTTACTTTGTAGCTGCGGTTTTTAAACCAACCGCTTAAGAACGACTTAGAAATGTCGGGACGCGGATAGCTTGGCAACAGCCAACCGAAGAACTCCATATCGTCGCCTTCTGGAATGGCGGTAATTTGATGGTCGTAAAAACCCAAATAACCTTGTTCGCCAATGCTGTTTCCGGTGAGCACGTTGCCGCTGATCACACGTACTTTGCCGGGCTTCAGGTTATTACGTACCAAAGCCTCGGCCTGCACACCAATCACGGTGTCGGCATAACGTGGATTTTCAATTTCGGAACCAGTGATCGCTACACGACGACGGGCGTCGAAACGGCCCGTGAGGAACAAACGTCCCATAATCACCACATCGGCAGGGTGCACATGCCAAACTTTGTCACCTTTTTTAATGGGATCGATGTGGTGGATTTGAACCCCCACATTGCCCGCAGGGTGCGGACCGTCGATTTTATTGATGATTACATTTTTGGCTTGGGTAAACACAGCCGATTTGGTATGGCTGGTGTGGATATTCAGGTGAATGGTCACACCCGTGAGTTTTTTCAAGGCATCGATACCCGCTTGGAAAGCTTCACCTTCGTTTTCTACGAGGTAATCGAGGCTTGGCGCCAAAGGAGCTGAGTCGAAAGCAGAAATGAAAACCGCCTTGGGAGTCTCGGTAGGGTTGGCCAATACGTTGTACGGTCGCTGGCGTAAAAATGCCCAAGCACCCGAAGCCAGCAACTTGGCCTTGATGGCCTCGGCATCGAGCTGGTCGGGACGGGCCGCACCGAAATCTTCGTAGCTGGTGTTGGCGTCGGCCAGGATGATGATTTCTTGCAGTACGCGTTTTTCGCCACGACGAACTTCAACAACCTCGCCGCTAACGGGAGAAGTGATTTGAAGCTCGGGATGGTCTTTGTCGTACATAAGCGGTGTACCTGCTTTCACTTCGGCACCGGCCTCGACCACTACTTTGAACCGCTTGTGGCGGAACTCCTGGGGTTTGATGGCTACAGTTTTCGACAGGGGTGCCATCACCGCCGTCGGCTGTGCAGCGCCTACCAGTTTGATGTCGTAGCCCTTTTTGAGCTTGATTGATTTTGACATACTACTTCCTAGCAAATTTTAAAACGCCGTTTTTGTGTAAAATTGACAGAAAATCAGCTTTGATTTTCGAACAGCAAAAATAGAAAAATGTTTGACTGTACGGCCGATAAAAGCCAGAAAAGCTGAGACTCACAGCAGTGCGTAAAAAGCCGTTATTTTGCAGGCTTATGATTACGGTTCAGGCACTCGATTTTGGATTTGGCGGACAGACGCTGTACGAAGATGTATCTTTTGATTTACACCCCGGCGAACGCATCGGATTGATTGGCCGCAATGGCACGGGGAAATCGTCGTTGCTGCGCTTGCTGCACGGCGAGTATGCTGCGGGCGCTGCCATCCAGAAGATGCGTGGCTTGCGTTCGGCCTTTTTCAACCAAGACCTCCTCTCCTACCAAAGCGAAGCACCTATTTTAGAAGTGGCAGCCCAGGCCTTTGCCACACTCTTGGCGCAGCGAACCCAGTACGAGGAGCTGACCATGCAACTGGCCGAAAACCACAGCCATGAAGTGCTCAACCTCCACGCTTCGCTGCTAGAGCAGCTAGAACTTGCTGATGCCTTTCATATTGAGGTAAAAGTAGAAAAAACCTTGCGGGGCTTGGGCTTTTCAGCCGCCGATATGCAGAAGTCGTTTTCAAAATTCAGCGGAGGTTGGCGCATGCGGGTAATGTTGGCCAAATGTTTGCTCGAAGCCCCCGACTTGCTGATGCTCGACGAACCCACCAACCACCTCGACTTACCTGCCATCCAATGGCTCGAAAGCTATTTGAAGCAGTACGAAGGTACGGTGGTGGTAGTTTCGCACGACCGGCAGTTTTTGAACCAAGTGAGTACCCGCATTTTAGAAGTTGAAAACAAAAAGGTGCGTAGCTACAAAGGCAATTACGATTCGTACGAAAGTCAAAAGGCCGAACGACTCGAGCAAGAGATGCTCACTTACAAGAACCAACAAAAGCAATTAGAGCAAGAAATGCGCTTTGTAGAGCGCTTTAGATACAAAGCCTCCAAAGCCAAGGCCGTGCAGGCTCGCATTAAATTGCTCGAAAAACGCGAATGGGTACAATTGAGCGAAACCGACAATAGGCACATGCAAATGCGTTTGAAGGTGGCCAAGCAGCCCGGCAAAATTATATGCACCTTGAAGGAGGTTTCGAAATCGTATCCCGACATCGAGATTTTGCGCCAAGCCTCAGCTACCATCGAACGAGGCGACAAAATCGCCTTGATTGGCCCCAACGGCAAAGGCAAATCTACCTTGCTGCGCATACTTTTTGGCTCAGAGCCCTTTGAAGGCGAGCGGGAGCCTGGTCATCAGGTAAGTATGGCCTTTTATGCCCAACACCAGCTCGAGGCACTGCAGCTCAACAATACAGTACTGGAAGAAGCCCAACGCTTGGCTTTCAGCAGAACGGAACAAGAACTGCGCAATACCTTAGGTGCCTTTCTGTTCAGCAACGAAGAAGTAGATAAAAAGGTGAAAGTACTATCGGGAGGCGAAAAAGCCCGGGTAGCCTTGGCAGGCATCATGCTGTCGGAAGCCAATTTTCTGCTGCTCGATGAACCCACCAACCACCTCGACATGGATGCGGTTGACATGCTCATAGATGCGTTACAGCAGTATGAGGGCAGCTTTATTACCGTTTCGCACGACCGCTATTTCCTCGAGGAAATAGCCAATAAACTGTGGTACATCCAAAATGGTGAAATAAAGGTATACCCCGGCAGCTACCAATCGTTCACTGAGCGATTTGGCGAACAGTTCTTTTTTCAACCCCAGGAAGCCGAACAGCCTGCGGCCAGCACGCAAAACAACGCAACGCCTGCCAGCCCTGGTGGCAAAGTAGATTACGAAAAGCAAAAAGAACAACGCAAAGCCTACAACAAACTGCAGCAGCAACTCGAAAAAACCGAAAAAGAAATGGCCGCACTGCAACGCACCAAAGCCGATCTGCTGGTAAAAATTGGAAGCGAAGAAATTTTTACTGATTTTGAGGCGTTACAACAGTGCCAGCACGAGCTGCAACAAATTGAACATGCCCTGGCGCAATGTCAGCACCAATGGGATGAGGTTTTTGAAGCCATGGCAGCATTAGAATCATGAAAACACCTTTTTTGCTTTTGATGATGGGCTTGTTAACAAGCCAACTGACCAGTGGTCAGGATTTCAGAAACATCCGCTACGAAGACCATGTGTACCAAGAGCACATCAAAACAGTGCAATTACTGGTACCAGGAAAGCCCTTCTCCAATCCGATCATCAATTTGAACAATCCGGCAGAAAATCTTTTGCTCAACTTCGACGATTTGCGTGGTGGGTTTACCAATTACACCTACACCATCATTCATTGCAATGCCGATTGGACGCCAAGCAATTTGTTTCAAAACCAATACCTCGCTGGGTTTTTTGAAGATCAAATTACCTTCAACCGCCAGTCGTTTAACACCCTCACCAAGTACACACACTACCAGTTAAGCATTCCCAACCAAAACATGCAAATCAAGCTCTCGGGCAATTATGTGTTGCATGTGTACCGCGATTTCGACAAAGAAACACCTGTACTCACCCGGCGCTTTTTTGTGCTGCAGTCGAGCATGGGCATTGCTCCCTTCCTCCGTAGACCCAGCCGGCCCGATGCCATCCAAACCTCTCACGAAATCGATTTTGAGATCAACACAGGCAGTCAAACCATATTTAATCCATTCGAAGAAATCAAAGTGGTAATCAGGCAAAACCAGCGTTGGGACAATCAAGTGGCTGGTTTACTGCCCCTGTTCATCAGAAACAACATACTCACCTACGACTATGCCGACCGCAACATCATTGCAGCAGGAAACGAGTTTCGCAAAGTCGATTTGCGCAACATCCGATTCAGAGGTGAAAGGGTGGGCCGCTTAGAAATTGAAGGCAATCAAATTTATGCTTGGGTACGTGGCGACGACAACCGCTCTCACCTGCGCTACCTGGCTTACGAAGACATCAACGGCCGTTACCTCATCCAAACCAATGAAGGCCGCGACGCCTTCACCGATGGCGATTACATCGAAACTACTTTTACGCTGTTCAACCAAGGTCCATTGGCTGGGGGAGCGGTGCATATTTTGGGCCAACTCACTGATTGGCAGGTGAACCAAAGCACCAAAATGACCTACAACTACGATGTTGGCGGGTACCAAATAACCTTATTGCTCAAACAAGGTTTTTACGATTATACTTATGTGTATTTGCGCGATGGTGCCCAACTGCCCGATTATACGTGGTTCGAAGGAAGCTACGAAGACACTGAAAACGATTACGAAATATTTGTATACCACCGCCCTCCCACCAGCATGCAGTTCGATAGGTTGGTTGGATACACCCGCTTTAACTCCATGAATCGTACTGGAAGATAAAAAAGCGGCATTTCGCCGCTTTTTCATGCCTGTACCTTTCTTACAGCAGTTCGTTTGCCAGGTTCGCCAATTCTGAGCGCTCGCCTTTTTCAAGGGTGATGTGCGCAAATAGGCTTTGTCCCTTTAAACGCTCAATGAGATAAGTTAAACCATTCGACTGGGCATCGAGGTAGGGCGTATCAATTTGGTTGATGTCGCCGGTGAAAATGATTTTAGTTCCTTCTCCGGCCCGGGTAATGATGGTTTTTACCTCATGGGGCGTAAGGTTTTGTGCTTCGTCAACAATAAAGCAAATGTTGGAAAAGCTCCTACCCCTGATATAAGCCAAGGGGGTAATGGTAAGCTTCTCTTGCTGCACCAATTCGTTGATTTTTTGATAGTCCTTATCGCTTTCATTGAATTGATGCTGTATGAATTTCAGGTTGTCCCACAAGGGCTCCATATAAGGATTGAGCTTCGATTTGATATCGCCAGGTAAATAGCCAATGTCTTTGTTGCTCAATGGAACAATGGGCCGGGCCAAGTAAAGTTGCTTGTAAAAACGGCGCTGCTCTAAAGCTCCAGCCAAGGCCAGAAGTGTTTTGCCGGTTCCGGCAATGCCTTGCAGGGTTACCAATCGTACTTGTTCCGACATGACGGCGTGCATGGCAAAAGCTTGTTCGGCATTTCGCGGCTTGATGCCATAGGCCAGGCGCTTCTCTACCTTTTCCATGCGGCCCACAAAAGCATTGTAGAAGGCCAGCACCGAATCTTTGCCATTACGCAATACAAAATACTGGTTAGGTACCGGATCAACCAGGCCTACGTCTTCGGGCATACAAAAACCCTCTTGATAAAAACGATCGATGATTTCGGAAGAAATACCACTTACTACACTTTTGCCAGTATAAATGTCATCGAGGTTTTTCACCTTGCCAAATCTGTAATCTTCGGCTGCCAAATCGAGGGCCTTTGCTTTCAAACGCAGGTTCACATCTTTGGTCACCAAAATCACCTTTTTGTCGAGGTAATTTTCTTTCAAATACAAGGCACTGTTTAAGATGCGGTGATCGGCTTTGCGTTCGCCGAAAATCTTTTGTGCATCCATGCTGGCATTTTCATGCATTTCAACATGAAAACGACCGCCTTCCATATTGTTGAGTGAAATCCAGTCTTGCAGGCTGTGGTCGGCCGACATTTTATCGAGAAAACGAATGAACTCTCGTGCTTCAAAATTCAGGCTGTCATTTCCCTTTTTAAACTGATCGAGTTCTTCGAGCACCGTAATAGGAATGGCCACATCGTGCTCATGAAAGTTGTTGATGGCATTGTGGTCGTGCAGAATAACAGAGGTGTCGAGTACAAAAATCTTTTGTTCCTTTTTACCGGCAGAAGTTCGTTTGGCCATAAGCGGTTATGATTGTTGGCTCAAATTCATGAAAACTGAGGGCAAAAACAAAATGCTTTTTTGCACTAAGGTGTGCATAACTTTCTACTGCCGCTTTACCTTAGTTGTTGCCCCGGGTACTCAATGCGTACGTGATAAATGCTTCCCAGCATCTTGCGGAAAAGTTTTTTAATACGAGCGATGTCGCGCAGGGTGATATCGGCATTGATAAACTGGTCGTTTGCCAGCTGTTTGTTGATAATGCCCTCTACCAAATCGGCAATGCTTTGAGCCGTAGGGTTTTTCAGGCTGCGTGAAGCGGCTTCCACCGAATCGGCCATCATGAGCACGGCCGTTTCTTTGGAAAAGGGCTTGGGACCTGGGTAGCGATAACGTCCTTCGTCGATAAATTCGTCGGGATTTTGACGCAGTTGCGATTGGTAAAAATACTCCACCCGTTGATCTCCATGGTGGGTTCTAATAAAATCGACGATGATTTCGGGCAAGCGGTGTTTTTTCGCTAGAGCCACACCGTCGGTAACATGCCCGATGATGAGCTGCGCGCTTTCTTCAAATGGCAAATCGTCGTGCGGATTTACCGAAGCGTGCTGGTTTTCAATAAAATAAATGGGGTTGTTTAGTTTACCAATATCATGATACAAGGCTCCTACCCTTACCAAAAGGGCATTGCCTCCTATTTCATATATGGCGGCCTCCGCTAAATTCGCCACTTGTAAAGTATGCTGGAAAGTGCCTGGTGCTTCATACGAAAGCTGCCGCAACAAAGGACTGTTGGTATCGCTCAGCTCCATGAGCGAAACATCACTTACAAAACCGAAGACACGTTCATACCCAAAAAGCAAAGGCGATGCTATGAGCGTAAGTATGGCATTTACCCCAAAATAGCCATAATAGAGCGGTATAAGCTCTCTAAAATCGCCCTTGTTTACCAAAGTATAGCCGGTATATCCTAAGGCGTAAACCAAAAAAATGACCCCCGAACTGAGGTAAAACTGCGAGCGGCGTTTGATGCTAATGAGCGTAAAAATGGCAGCCATACCTGCAGCAAGCTGCAGTACCATAAATTCGGAGGCGTAACCAGCATAAAAAGAAGTGAGCAAAGTTGCCACCAGCGTTACCATCATGGCGAGCCAACCATCGAACAGGGCCCGGGTAAGAATGGGCAATACACAAAACGGAATGAGATAAACCGAGGGGATGGCTTTACTGGTAGCCAAATAAAACAGGGCCACTACCAATACCAAGTTCAGCAATACCACCGAAAGCCGGCGCAAATCATCGAACAACTGAGGCCTAAAAAAGTGGAGGTACGCCACCAAAAGCCCAATAATCATAGAAACGAGCAAGGCTTGTCCGAGCAGCGACCACCAGCGCTGCGCTCCATCGTAATTACCTGCTCCCATTTGCCGCTGGAGAGAATTGATTTTTCGATAGGTATCTTCATAAACCAAGCTGCCTTTATTCACAATCAGTTCGCCCTGCTGAACTTTACCTGTACTGGCTTGCACCCCAGCCAGTAAATCGCTTCTCGATTTCTCCGATTCAGCTTCGGCATAAAACAAATTGGGCTTGAAGCGCTCAGAAAAACGCAGCAAGGCTTCGTTATTGAGTTGAGATAGTTGTAAGTCTGCAATTTGAACTTTCCATAGAATTTGAAAACTATCGATGGTTAAAAGTTGCCGTTGGTCAACAAGCCTTTGGTCCTTGCCACCATCGAGAAGCAGCAAAGCCTGAGGAGCCAGTGCACCAGCCAACTTATCGGCAACTCCTTTTTGATAAGAGCGTTTCAAAAACGACCCCAGTTCAGAAAATGCTGACTCGTCTAATTCATTAGAAAATTGAGATTCAAACTCGCTGCTAATGCTTTTGGCAACTTTTTGGTCGAGCCTGTAAAATGGTTTGAATTGCTGGAGCGCCTTATTGCGTTCGGCTTCCATTTGCAACTCTCCCTTTTTCACCTCAAAATCGAACGGGGCAATGAGGTCTTTGTGCGTCCAGGGCTTGTTGAGGGCATATTCGTACCTAAAAGCCAACTTGTGCGGCAACAGGGCCGTTATCACCACAATTGCGCAAACAAAAAGCAGCACCCGAGCAACGCCTTTGCCTCTTAAGCGGAAAAATGCTTGTAAGTCGACGAGCTTATTGTTCATGGTTGACGACATAGACAGGGACGCAGCGGGTAGAAATAAACGTAACTTTGGGCCGCAAGTTAAACTGAATTGCTTAAAAATCCGTGAAATGAAAGAAGTGTATATTGTAGCAGCCGCCCGAACACCCATTGGCAGCTTTAATGGTGCTCTCGCCTCTTTGTCGGCCACCCAGCTTGGTGCCATTGCCATCAAAAAAGCCTTGGAACAAGTAGCCTTAGATGCATCGGCAGTGAATGAAGTTTATATGGGCAACGTTATCAGTGCCAACCTCGGACAAGCACCAGCTACGCAGGCAGCCATTTTCGCAGGCATTCCCAATACCACCCCATTCACTACGGTGAACAAGGTGTGCGCCAGCGGTATGAAAGCCATCATGTTGGGTGCGCAAAGCATCCAGCTCGGACAAAATGAGGTAGTGGTTGCCGGAGGCATGGAAAGCATGAGCAATGTACCTTACTATCTCGATAAATTCAGAAACGGTGGGCGATTAGGACATGGCCAGGTAACCGACGGCATATTAAAAGATGGCCTCACGGATGTGTATCACAACTACCATATGGGAAATGCCGCTGAATTGTGTGCTACCGAGTACAACATCAGCCGCGAGGCCCAAGATGAATACGCCATTTCTTCCTACAAACGCGCGGCAGCAGCCTGGGAAGCCGGCAAGTTTGACCGCGAACTTGCCCCGGTAGAAATTCCAGTGAAGGGTAAGGATCCCGTAGTTGTTCGTGAGGATGAAGATTTCCGCAAGGTGAGCTTCGAAAAACTGTCCGGTTTGCGTCCGGTTTTCGATAAAAACGGTACCATTACCGCGGCCAATGCATCTAATCTCAACGATGGTGCTTCTGCGGTAATTTTGATGAGCAAAGAAAAAGCAGAAGCCCTTGGCATTAAGCCTATAGCCCGCATTTTAGGCTATGCCGATGCCCAGCAAGCCCCCGAATGGTTCACCACCGCACCTGCTAAAGCCATTCCTTTGGCTATGGCACGTGCAGGTGTGAAAGCAGAAGATGTTGACTTCTACGAAATCAACGAAGCTTTTTCGGTGGTATGCATTGCCAACAACCAGCTCTTAAACCTCAACCCGGCAAAAGTGAATGTTTACGGCGGTGGCGTTTCTATTGGCCATCCGATTGGTAGTTCTGGTTCTCGCATCATTGCCACCCTCTGCAGCGTATTGCATCAAGAAGGCGGTAAAATAGGAGTAGCTGGTATTTGCAACGGTGGCGGAGGCGCAAGCGCCATGGTCATCGAAAAAATGTAGGCTTTCTTAGAATTTTCTCGTCGCTCATCTGCAACTTTTAGCAGTAATTCATTAAGTTCGTTGCTTCATTGCAATGAACCATAAGCGTACAATCTATAAGCACCTTACCCTCATTAAAAGCGCCTTTGTGGTGTGTCTTTTGGTGGGGGTAAGTTTTTATGCGGATGCGCAACAAGTCGATCAACTTGCAACGTGCTCCTATCCCCCTACCTTGCTTGCGGCTTTTGGAATTGAAAGTTACGTATTGATGGGCGCGGTAGCCCTTTTAGCGGCCATTTCTATCTACCTGTATTTACAACTTTCGAAAAAAGACAAGCCCGCAAGCCAACAAGAACCCGACGCCGAAACAACGCAGCTAAAACAGCTGCAAAACAGCTTTGTATCGGCATTCGATCTCATTTCGGATGGGTTTGCTAGTATTTCCGACAAAGGAACTGTAGAATATTGCAATGAACAGGCTTCCAAGCATTTCGGGCTCAAACCAATAGATTTAATCGGAAAAGTAATTTGGGAAGCACTTCCACAGTTCAAGGAATCGAAAATTGGCAGCGCCTTGTTGGCAAGTTTACAAACCGGCAAAAGTCAATCGATTCACATACAACGCAGTGCCGATTTAAAATGGTTCGAAATTGGTTTTTATCCCGGAAAGAACCGCATCACACTCATCGCCAAAGATGTTACACGCGAAGAAGAAGCACTTCGCCTTTTAGAGCTCACCAATCAGGTAGCGCGTATCGGAGGCTGGGAGTATCTTATCAAACAAGATCGTATTCATTTGAGTGCAGTTGCTCAAGAGTTGTTGCATGTACAAGCCACCCAAATAGAACTTGAAAAGTTTATTTCTTTCTTCGGTACCGAAGGCAAAGAATTGCTGCATCAACTTCAAAACCTCAAAAACGGTGGAAAACACTTTGATGCTGAGCTTGCTGTTTTTAACGGCTCCAACCAAATGGGTTGGGTAAAAATCATTGGCGAAACCACCACCGATAACCTCAGTGGCATGCGCATTTTAGGCACCATTCAAGACATACAAAATCGCGTGGCCTATCAAGAAAAAATGGCCGATACCGCGCAGCAGTATCGCAGCTTGTTCGACTTAACGCCCGTGCCTATGTGGACCTTTGATGCCAAATCGTATAAAATCATAGCAGCCAATGCGGCAGCTGCAACTGAATACGGTTATGAGCAAGAAGAACTGCTGCAAAGAACCATCTCTCAGATGTTTTATCCCGGTGTGTTCTCTCAATTTGCGAAGCAACTCAGCATGCCAAGTACCAAGGCGCAAATTTCGGAACATAGGCGCAAAAATGGTCAACGCCTTTATGTAGAGATGTACTACACCGAAATTGAGCACGAAAAGAAAAAGGCGTTCCTCTTGCTTGCCCGCGATATCACCGAGCGCCTCAACAATATGCGCGCCATTGAATCGCAAAACCAACGCTTGCGTGAAATTGCCTGGATGCAGTCACACAAAGTACGAGCACCACTTGCGCGCATCCTGGCCATTGCACAACTCATTGAACCTGAGTATTTCGACCCTGCGCACGACAGACATTTGGTAGATGAGATTTGCAAATCGGCTCACGAGCTCGACGAAATTCTCATGGAGATTGTGCAGCGTACCGAAAACAGTAATAAAACGGAATAATCAAGGCCAATTTGTGGGACCACTCACTTTGTAAATGTGGCATTGATCGGCTCCAATGCGATAATTGGCCTCTATGACCAAACTATCGTTTCGCCAGCCTTCAAACTTAAAGTTCTCTTCTTTTCCCTTGAGCCATCCCATGGCTCCGTCGTCGAGCACCGTATAGTAGCCCGCCATAATGCTGTCGTATTGATGATAGAGGGTATCACCGTTCTCAAGTCTCAAGGTGTAGAAGCGCTGAAGTGCGCCGTTTTGAACATTAATACCAATGGTACGGAACTCCATGGTACATGCTGTTTCAGTTAGTCGATTGCAAGAATTACCAGCCAAACTTGCAAGCAAAATGACAGCCGCAAGAGGTTTTATTTTTCTGAACATTGGAGGAAGGGTTTAGAAAAACAAAACGCGCTGAATCGGTACTTAGTATTCGCCCTCATTCAAAGCTCAGTTGATGCCGAATCTTTGAAACAATCAAAAGGAGCCATCATTTTTTTTCCTCTCAATTACCATCAAAATGTATTTTTTAGAGGCAGCAAATTGTACAGGGTCAACGGTTGCTAAATTGCTGTGCAACTTTAAAAACAAGTGATCTATTACATCCGCTACCGCATAATGCCAACCCGGTGCTTTTACCTTGAGTTTGTCGGCGCCAAAATGCATCAACGGCTGAATGATATGGGCTCCCCAATGGTGGGCATAGGCAATGGTTGGCAAAATGTGCGGCGTTATGTCGGTACTTTCCTTTATTTCGAAGCCATGCTCGTCGAGCAGACGTACAAAATGATCCCAATAATGACCACTTTTTTCGGTTGCTGCCCCTTGCCTGAAATAATCGCATGCTATCCACCTGCCACCAGGCACTAACAATTTATCGATAAGGGGAAGGGCTAGCTTCAAATCGAGGTATTGTAACGATTCTGAAGTAACCAACGACCCAAAAGTGCCTTCCATAGAGCTTACTTCCATGTCTTCGAATCGACAAGCCAGTAGTTCGTTCTTATAGGTGCGCTGAATGTGTGCCACTTGATTGGCATCGGGCGTTAGCCCAATAGCCGTAATTTTTCTCTTATTAAACTCACCCAAAAGACCGCCCATGCCACAACCCACATCGAGCACGGGCAAGTCGGTACGCAGCACCAAATCGGCCAATAATTGCGCATAGCGCTCTTGAGCGGCGTAAATCATGTTCAAGCTCATGTTTAAGGGCGATATGTTTGGATCATCGAAATAGCCGTAATGCAAATGATCGCCCGGAAGGAGCTGGTGATACAGTTTCAATTGTGCATCGTCGAAAGCGCGATTAACACGCCTTTTATTTTTCTGAAGGATTACCATCCTGATCAGGTGCAATGGATTCAACAACCGAAAAACCAATCTTTCTATCGGGCTTGAGGACATAAACAACAGGTAGTGTAAAATCGAATTCTAAATCGCTGCAAAAAAGGAGTTTATAACGGTTAATCAAATACCTGATACGAGGTATTTTGAGGCCTTGCTACAGCCCAACCACACCAATCAGCTTGCAGCCATTTGAAGGAATACTTTAAAAGTGGTTCCTACCCCCACTTCGCTCTCCACCTCAATGCGCCCCCCCATGGCTTCTACTTGGTTTTTGGTAATAAACAAACCCAGGCCTTTTGAATCGGGATGGCCGTGAAAGGTCTTGTACATGCCGAATAACTTGGCGCCGTGCCTTGGTAAATCAATACCTAGTCCGTTGTCGCTAAATGACACACAAACCTCTTTGGTGGTAGAGGTAACCGAAATCACTACCTCCGACTTCTTATTGGTATCTCTAAACTTGATGGCATTGGTTAACATGTTGAGCACCAACGAATCAACGTAAGCTGGAAATCCCATGATGTGCACAGATTCAACCACCTCATTCTGTATGCGAATACCAGCATTGGCTGCCAATTGACCCACGCTGTGGATGGTTTGCTTTACGGTTTTACCCAAATCTATGACTTGCATTTCGTGTGCTTGCGACAAATTGATATCGAGCACTTCGTTTAAGTTGCGAATGGTTTCATTGAGGTGATTGGCAGATGCACGCAAGGTTTCAATGTAGGTAGATGCTGCCAACGCTGGATCTTCCATATCAATGAGGCTCATGATACCCATCATATTGGCAATGTGCGATCTTAAATTGTGAGATACAATGTGCGTAAAGTTCCGCAAGCGTTCATTTTGGGCTTCTTCTCCCTTCAAGAGCACCTCAATACGCCGCAAGTTTTGAACGGTTTCGGTGATATCGGTGGTACAACCAAGCAAACCGATGATTTTACCATCTTGTCGGGGATCGGTAATGGGCGTTTTCGCTTCGAGGTACGTCCGAATTTCACCACTCGCCGCTTTGGTATCAAATTGTTCAACGGTATGCTCACCTTGTAAAACGCGGGTATCAATATCACCAAGAATTTGGGCAACCTCTGGCAAAAAGTACTTTTGATCTGTTTGGCCAATAACAGATTGGGCCGACTCTCCGAAAAAATGAAGTGTTTTATCGTTGGCATAGAAGTACTTACGTTCTATGTCTTTCATAAACACATAAACAGGTACCTGATCGAGGGCCGATTGCAGTAATTGCATCTTGTCGAAAGCTGCTTGCAAATCGCGCTGGGCCTTTACCCTTTCGGTTATGTCTTGCCCTTGCGCAATGGTTTCGATTAAAGTCTCACCGTCTTCGGCATAGATGTTCGCCGAATTCCAAAGGGCAATGCGACTCTCTCCGTTTTTACAGCGAATTTGAATTTCTACCGACTCCCAGCTGTTGCCCGCACTGGCAGCTTTTACTTTGCTAAGCGAATCATTCAAGGCTTCCGATAAAAAGAGTACCGACAGGGGTTTGCCAATAACTTCTTCGGCTTGGTAACCCGAGAAATACTCAAAAGCATGGTTAAAACGGGTTATTCGGAACTTGCTGTCCCAGGTGATGATTGGCGCGTTGGCATGATTGATCAAGCCGGCCAAGTAGTTATTGGTGCGCTTTAATGCCAACTCCGCCTCTTTCCGCTCGGTAATAATGTCGAGGTAAAGTATGTGCCCACCCACAAAGCCCGATTCGTCGTAAAACGGACGACATGTCCATTTGGTGTAGGTAATGGTTCCATCGGGGTGCAGGTATGAATCTTCTTCTTTTTCAACCAATTGCCCCAAATTGGCTAATTGGTGTGCTTCTCTGATGTGGGAAGGCAGCTCAGGAAAGAGGTCGAAATGACTGAGTCCTTCTACATTTCTACCCACCAATTTATATTCTTGCTTAAAGCGTTCGCTTACAAACAAATAACGCATTTGTAAATCGAACACCACCACTGCATCGGAGGCATGTTCAATAATGTACTTCAGCAAATGGTGCATGTGTCCGAGCTTTTGCTCGCTCACACGTACCAACTGGTGCAAGGCTACTTCACGGCTGATATCGGTTATAATGCCATGCCACAACACACTGCCGTCGGTGAGGCGTTCGGGTCGAGCGTCACATTTGCGCCATGAAATACTGCCATCGGGAAATTGCACCCTAAAACGGCTGTGAAAGAGCGACAAATCGGCTGCCGATTGCAAAATTTCATTCTTAACTCGTTCCAGGTCTTCGGGATGCAATCGGTCGAAAACCTTGGCCGCATCTTCTTGCACCTCCTCTGGCATTACTCCGTAAATGGCTTCTATGCCATCACTGGCATAAGGAAAACACGAGCTACCATCGGGCCGAAGCAGGTATTGATACACTACACCCGGCACCTGCTTGCTTAATTTCTGCAGCAACAGCTGGGTTTGTGCTACTTTAAGTTCTGCTTCCTTTGCCGCTGTAATGTCGCGCGCAACACTGTACATGATGCCTTCTTCAACAAACGGATGGGAATTCCACGAAAGCCATTTATAGCTACCATCCTTGCACCTGAAGCGGTTTTCGTAGGTAGCCACGGTCGCCTCCTGCTTGTTCAAATCTTTCTTTTCCAGGGTATTGGCCAAATCGTCGGGGTGTAGCAAAACGCTCCAAGGCTGACTCAATAGCTCTGCTTCCGACCAACCTAAAACCTCGGTCCATGCCGGGTTTACAACTTTTAAATATCCGTCGAAACCTGCAATACACAACAAATCGGTGGCAAATTGCACTATCCGGTCGCTTCGTTGTAGGCGTGTTTCGGTTTCCTTTTGCAAGCTGATGTCGCGCGCAACGGCATAAACCAACAGTCGCTCAGGGAAAAAGTAGGCCGTCCAACCGAGCCATTTGTAATCACCATTTTTGGTCCTATACCTGTTTTCGAACGAAGTAAGGCGTTTGTCTTCCAGCAAACACTTCGCTGCATCAGAAGTGGCTTGTAAATCGTTGGGGTGCACAAACTCATACCATGGTTGGCTGGTGAGTTCTTCTTTCGTCCAGCCCAATAATTTGGTCCAGGCTGCATTCACCAGCTTCAGGTAACCGTCTTCTGAGGCAATGCAAACCAGTTCGGTACTGTGTTCATGAAACTCTCCCACCATGAGCAATTCGCCAGGCAATGGTTCGCTGGTGTGACCAAAATGCAGCAAGTGCATGGGCGATGTGTTGAATATAAAGAGCAACAAGCCCTTTAATTGGTATACCTCCACCTCTACAGGTTCATGATGGGTTACCAACTTTAGCTTTAAGGTAAACGACGAGTGGAGGTTTGGCAGCTGCCCGATGTCTAAAATCGTGGCTATTTCGCGCTCTATCTCGATCTTAAAATTATCAATCCACCAATCAGCCGTACCGCTTTGCCAAACAAACGATCTTGTATTTGTATCAATACCAATGATACCACCACTTGCCTCTAACAGCCTGGCCAATAAGGTAGGTTGTTGAATTAAACCTTCTTGCAAAGCAGGCGGAATGCCTCCAGCTACGGGTGGTTTCATGAATAAAGTTGTTGGTTTTCAGAACTGAACAAATGTAAAGAAAACATTCAGGAGTTTTTTATCCTTTTTCAAAAAATCGGCAAGGCATCTCCCATTTTTTTTCCCGATTTTGGCCGAATGAAACGTACACTTTTTCTGCTGCTCGGTCTGCTTTGGTGGACCATAAGCAGCGCACAGGTTGATTTAAAAAAGCTGGATGCCTATTTGGAACAGGCCCGGCGCGATTGGAAAACACCCGGCATGGCTGTGGGCATTGTGAAAGACGGTAAATTGGTGTTTGCCAAAGGCTATGGCGAAAAAGAGGTGGGCAAGGGCGAAAAACCCGATGCCAATACCCTGTTTGCCATTGCCTCCAACTCCAAAGCATTTACTTCGGCTGCCATCGCCTTGCTGGTGCAAGAAGGCAAGCTGAAGTGGGATACCAAGGTGAAAGACATCCTCCCCTATTTTGAAGTGTACGACCCCTTGATCAGCCAAATGGTAACCATTCGCGACCTCCTGAGCCACCGGGTGGGCTTGGGCACTTTCAGCGGCGATGTGATGTGGTACCGTTCGGAACTTACGGCCGAAGAAATGGTGAAGCGCGCCAAACACATCGAAAAAGCGTTCGAATTTCGCGCTGGTTACGGCTATTCAAATGTGATGTACATCACTGCCGGAGAAGTGATACGGGTGGTGAGCGGCAAAAGCTGGGGCGAATTTATCCACGAGCGTTTTTTGCAGCCATTGGGCATGAACCGCAGCGTGTACACCCTGGCCGATATGCAGGCCAAAGGCAATTATGCCACACCGCACAACTACAGCGAAGGCCAAAACCTGCCCATCCCTTGGGTGAGCTGGGAAACGGTAGCTGCCACAGGCGGCTTGCTCAGCTCGGTGAACGACCTCAGCCAATGGCTCATTTTTAACATGAACCACGGCATTGTGGGCAAAGACACCCTTTTTACCCGCAGCTCGCGCAACCTCATGTGGACCCCGCATAACAATTCGGTACCCGACCATTTGAATCCCAAAAAAGTCACCAGCTTTTCGGGTTACGGCTTGGGTTGGCAGCTCAGCGATTTCAGGGGCCATTTTCGCGTGCACCATACCGGTGGGTACGATGGCATGATTTCGGCCATTCAGATGTTCCCCGACCAGAAGCTGGGCATCATCCTGCTCACCAACGGCTTGCGGGCTCCCCTTTCGGCCATTCCCAACTACATTGCCGATGCTTTTTTGACAGGTAAAAACGAGCGTGATTGGTCGAAAGAACAGCTCGAATTTACCGAACGCCGCGAAAAAGCCGATACCCGCGTGGCCGAACGCCGTGCGGCCCGTGTGCTCAATACCCAGCCTGCACTTCAAAAAGAAGCCATGGTAGGCACCTATGTTTGTCAGCTTTACGGCAAAATCACTGTGAACCCTGCCGGTGAAAACCTGGAAATCAGTTTCGAGCACACCCCTTCGTACAAAGCCACCCTCCGCCACTGGCACCACGATGTGTGGGAAATGGTGTGGAACGAACCCCAGGCTTGGTTCAGTCATGCCACTGTACAGTTTGTATACGACAACAATCTGAAAGTGGAGCGGCTACAGTTTGATGTGCCGAACGACGATATTTTCTTCGACGAGCTAAAGCCCATGCGTAAACCATAGCATTGTATGAACGCATTTGTATGGACGCAATTGTATGGACGCAAGATTTTGCGTCCATACAATTGCTTTTTTTTTCGATTTTTATCGATTCATAAATGAACATGACTAAAATCAAAAAACTGCTGGTAGCCAACCGAGGCGAAATCGCCCTGCGGGTGATGCGCACTGCCCGCGAAATGGGCATCAGCACCGTTGCCGTATATTCAGAAGCCGACCGGCTGAGTCCCCATGTATTGTTTGCCGACGAGGCCTACCCCATTGGTCCACCCCCCAGCAGCCAAAGCTACCTGCGTGGCGACTACCTCATTGAGCTGTGCAAGCGCCATGGTGTAGACGCCATCCACCCTGGCTATGGCTTTTTGAGCGAAAACGCCGGATTTGCGAGGGCAGTGGAGCAAGCCGGACTCATCCTCGTAGGTCCGTCGGCCCACAGCATGGACCTGATGGGCAACAAGCTTTCGGCCAAACATGCCGTGCAGGATTTTAACATCCCCATGGTGCCTGGTACGCCTGGTGCCATCAGCAATGTGCAGGAAGCGGCCAAAATAGCCCGCGAAATTGGCTTTCCGGTATTGCTCAAAGCAGCGGCTGGCGGTGGCGGCAAGGGCATGCGTGTGGTGAATGCCTTTGAGGAATTTGAAGAACAATTGCGCCTGGCGCAGAGTGAAGCCCGTTCGGCTTTTGGCGACGATGCCGTTTTTATTGAAAAATACATTGGCTCGCCCCGCCACATCGAAATACAAATCATGGGCGACCAACATGGCAATGTGGTTTACCTGTTCGAACGCGAATGCAGCATCCAGCGCCGGCACCAAAAGCTGGTAGAGGAAGCACCATCGAGCTGCCTTACTCCCGAAATCCGCCAAGCCATGGGCGAAGCTGCCGTGCGCGTGGCCAAGGCCTGCGGTTATTACGGCGCGGGCACGGTAGAATTTTTGGTGGATGAGCAGCTGAATTTCTACTTCCTCGAGATGAACACCCGCCTGCAGGTGGAGCACCCGGTTACCGAACTCATCACCGGTTTAGACCTGGTACGCCTGCAGATTTTAGTAGCCGAGGGCGAAAAATTACCCTTTAAACAGGAAGATTTGCGCATCCACGGGCACGCCATCGAATTGCGGGTGTGTGCCGAAGATCCGCGCAACAACTTCTTGCCCGACATTGGCAAATTGGAGCGCTACATCCGTCCCCAAGGCACAGGCATCAGGGTGGACGACGGCTACGAGCAAGGCATGGACATTCCCATTCACTACGATCCCATGATTGCCAAGCTGGTGGTGCATGCCGAAACCCGTGAACTGGCCATGGACCGCATGCTGCGTGCCATTGCCGAATACGACATCCGCGGTTTTGCTACTACCCTGCCTTTTGGTGCCTTTGTGATGCAACACGAAGCCTTCCGTACTGGGCATTTCGATACCAAATTCATTGAAAAATACTTCAAACCCGAGATGCTTGACAGTGAGGACGATGAATTGGCCGAAGTAGCCGCTTTGGCAACGGTGTTGTTTGCAAACATGGCTCCCAAAAAAGCAGCTGCGGCGGCCGTTTCAAGCGGTGGCAGCAGCGATACGGGTGGTATGAATGCGTGGCGGATGCGGCGCGGGTTTTAGTGCGCAACAAGGCAAAAATGCGCTAACTTCCATCCGCTGACGTGGAAACCGCTGAGGCGCAGAGGTTTTGTGGCGGACCAATGGCTGAAGCCGTATTTGCAGCATATTAAGCAAGAAAAGGCTTTTTGGAGGTGCAGGCACCGGCAGTACGCAAGCCGCGAGGTAGCGGAGGCACAAGGCCCTTCGCTAGGCTTTAGCCAGAGAACGCAGAGATAAAGCCTTCGGCTTTTTTGAAATAGCAATCGAGTAAGAGATAAATGAAATTAGGATGAAAAAGACTTTCCTTACCTTGTTTTTCGGCCTCAGCAGCCTGGTGGCGCTGGCCAGTCCGCCCGACGAGGGCATGTTTCCCATGAGCGAGCTCAAGCGCCTCAACCTGCAGGCCAAGGGCATGCAACTTACGCCCGAGCAATTGTTCAGCACCGAAGGCGTAAGCCTGGTGCAGGCCTTGGTGCGGGTGGGTGGCTGTACCGGTTCGTTTGTATCGCCCGAGGGACTCATCATCACCAACCACCACTGTGCGTTTGGAGCCGTTGCGGCTGCCAGCTCGGTGGAGAACGATTACATCAGCAAGGGTTTTTTGGCCAAAACGCGTGAATTGGAGATTCCGGCAGCCGGACTCACCGTGCGCATCACCACCAGCTACGAAGATGTTTCGGCCGAGGTGTTGGCAGCGGTGAAAGACATCAGAGAGCCAGCAGCCCGCTTGGCAGGCATTCGGCAGGCCATGCGCAGCATCGAAGCCAGGGCCAAAAAAGCACAACCCAACCTGGCCCACGAGGTTTCGGAAATGTTCACCGGCCGTTCGTACGTGCTGTTTCACTACCAAACCATTCAAGACATCCGCATGGTGTATGTACCGCCGCGCAACATCGGTGAGTTTGGTGGCGAAAGCGACAACTGGGTATGGCCCCGCCACAACGGCGACTTTGCCTTTGTACGTGCTTATGTAGCCCCCGATGGCAGCGGTGCGGCTTACAGCAAAGACAATGTGCCCTTCAAACCGGCCAACCACCTCAAGGTAAATCCCAAGGGCGTGCAGGAAGACGATTTTGTGTTCATTATGGGCTATCCGGGCCGTACTTTCCGCCATTATCCGGCCGCTTACCTCGAGTACCAGCGCGATTACTTGCTGCCTTACACCAGCCAAACTTTTGATTGGTTGATCGATTACATGAAAAATTTAGGCAAGGCCGACGAAGCCAAAGAAATTGCCCTCGCCTCGCGCGCCAAAGGACTGGCCAACGTTACCAAAAATTACAAGGGCAAAATGCAAGGCATGCGCCGCATTGGTTTGGTGGAGCAAAAACGCGCCGAAGAAAAAGCCATGATGAATTGGGTTGCTGCCAATGGCGAAAGGCAGCAGCGTTTTGGCAAGGTGTTGCCCACCCTCGACAGTTTGTATGGCGAAATGAAAGCCGATGCCACCCAGAGTCTTTGGTTGAATTACTTGCTGCGTAACTCAGCCGCCATGCGCATTGGAGTGCTTACTGCCGATGCCCGTTTGGCCATAGAAATGGCGCCTGCCAATCAAAAAGACTCGGTGCAGACCGAAGTCCTGAAGCGCCTGCGTACCGGCATGGAGCGTGCTTATGGCGATTACGATGCCAGCCTCGACCGTGATTTTATGGCCAAAATGCTGCTGCAAACGCGCAACTGGCCTGCTGAGAAACAATTGGCCAGCGTCAACAACATCGCAGGCAAAAAAGCCGCCGATGCACAAATCGACCGCTTTTTGAACCAGCTTTTCAGCAAAACGCTGCTGTTCGACCAAAAAGCCTTGTTGGCTGAATTTGATAAAAATCCCGCCAAATTCCTCAAACAAAAAGGCGATTTCTGGATGTTGAGCACCGAGTTGCAGCAGTTGCAGTCGCTATTGAACCTGCGCGACCAAAAAATCAACGGGGCGCTCTCGCAGTGGTTGCCCGAATTTTTGGAGATGAAGCTTGCCATGCAGCCCGGTGATTTTGTACCCGATGCCAACAGCACCTTGCGCCTCACCTTTGGCAATGTGCGAGGCTATGAGCCCGAAGACGGGGTGTATCAGGCGCCTTTCACCACGGTAGGCGGACTGGTTGCCAAAGGCGAAAAAAGCGGTGATTACGAAATCAACCAGGAGCTGGTAGCAGCCTACGAAGCAGGCAACATCGAAAAATATATGAAGCCAAGCCTCAAGGATGTACCGGTGGGACTGCTCTACAACATGGACACCACTGGCGGCAATTCGGGTTCACCCGTGATGAATGCCAAGGGCGAACTCATTGGGGTGAATTTCGACCGGGCCTATACCGCTACCATCAACGATTTTGCCTGGAATGAGGCCTACAGCCGGTCGATTGGTGTCGACATTCGGTTTGTATTGTTTGTGGTTGACAAGGTAGCCAAAGCCGATTTTCTGTTGAAAGAAATGAAGGTACAATAGGCGGCAGCGAAAAATGAAAAAAGCCCATGCAAGGTGTTTGCATGGGCTTTTTTGGATAGGTATCAATCGTATCTGTTTGAGTTATACGGGCACAACCATTTCAGCGCAAAACCACAATGAAATGAGGTAAGATCCATTTACCACTATCACCTTTGGTATGGCTTGCCAAAATAAGTAACGAGCATTGCTTTAGAGCCCATCGAATGCCATAATTGCCCGGTACAGCAACAAAATACGTCGCGAACAACGTATTATTTTTGTTTTGTGCTATTTTTCTTGAAAAAAATTTGGGTGTTTCGTTTTTTTTTTTTGGTTTGGTGCTCCTAAAACTATATTACAAATGAAAATCAAACTCTTCTCGTGTATGGCCTTTGCCATGCTTCTTTTTAATGCTTGTTCTAAGGACCAGCACAAGGTTGAGACCACCAGCTTTAATGAAACACTAAAGTACAAAATTGACCCAAAAAAATTAGCCGAATTCAGAGACATTCAACTAGCGCTCAAAAATGGCCAAAATTTGCGTATTGCTGAGGAAACACTTTCCAAAGAAGAATTTTATCTTTACGCCGAAGCCCTTTTAAACAGTGTATTCACCAATTTTCATGATGTGCCAGAACTACTAACAGAGCGAGACATTACTATACCATCGGCTGTTGAAGATTATTCACTGTCGAGCTTGTTCGCTTTCATTGCTGATGCAGAAAATCAGTTGGAAGCAACGCTTGCCGATGTTACTTTTGATGAAGAGATTCAGGGTCAACCATATATCCACCTGATTGATGTTATATGGGGCGACCAACTGAGTTTGTTTGTACTCATTGGGGCAAACGTATCAAGTTTACCCAATTTCTTCACCTTCAACATGACTTCTATTAACGCGTCATTATGCGATCGCATGGCCTTGAATGGTTTTCTTCAACAAGGCATAATCAATGTTCTTAATACTGTTCACATCAATTGGGAGCCTCGTCGGTACCGGCCGAATGTGCTTTTCAATAGTTTATGGAATCCTTCATGGACACACAATTACATACCAGCGTATACCTTCACCGAAATTGAATCCAAAACACTTGACTTTCAAGATCCATTAGACCGTCAATATTATCAAACAAGCGGAACAACACCTCAAATGATTTGGCACAGGGTTGTTCCCGAAAATACCCTTCCTCCTTGCATACCCGATATTTTACCGGGCACCACCACCCAAACAGCAGGTCTCTTCTTCTACAGCAACACCTATGCTGCCTTGGCCACCATGCTCAACCCCAATCAATATAATTATTGGGGATCGGGCGGTAGTACCAATGGCTTGGTGATTGTAGGTTTGAGTATACAAGATAGAAATGAGTTGAGTGACATCCTACAAACTGGAACAGACGAAACCCGTGAGTTTTGGCACAGGGTTACTTTCTCATATGGCCGTCAGATTATTATAGGTGAAGAACTACCAATAGGCAATGAATAAGGTTTTATTTGCGTTCTGGCTCTGTTTACTTGACTTTGGTGTTGGCTTTGGCCAGCACCAAAGCTTTTTTCATGACTTGCGTGATGGGTTGGGTAATTCCGCTGTCAGGTCGCTCATGGCGCAAGAAGACCATTACCTTGTTGGTGTAACAAAAGTAGATAGGGCTCAAGTGATGAAAATTTCTTACGATGGACGGATTTTGAATACCTATACAAAATTGAACTACACTGTTCAAAGTTTAACCAAAATAGATGAAAACAAATACCTTTTAATCTCAACCCCTTTTTCTCAAAGCCATGCCGACTCCATAGCTTACACAGTGCTCGACAATGATCTTAACTTTATCAGAGTATTCTATCCAACAAAAGTTGATTTTCCCCGACCATATTTCAGAAACAGGTCTTTTCTTCCGTCAAGGCTAAATGAAAGGCCGGCTTTTTTCGGTGGTTTTTTTGATTCAAGCAATGTATTTTCTGATACACTACCCATACATGGATGGCTTGCCTTTATACAAAACACCGATTCGCTCATTCAAATTAAACCAACAACCAACTTTAGAGGCACCAGAATGCTCTATTGTTACCCAGCCGATACTGGATTTTACAGTGTAGATCCTGTTACACGTGTTGCTTATCCATGGTCGTCGACCGTTTCGGTTTCGAGTATCAGCAAATTCGACAACCAAATGAATTGGCAAAAAACAGCCAATTTTGCCATGCCCAGTAACTTACCCGGCTATACCCGTTTGCTCCAAAGCAACCGAACAATCAACCTGGCCATTAACCAGCACAGCGTGTATGCTATGTCGGAATATGAGGCCGCTTCTCCCAATTTTTTGAGCATCACCCAAAAATCGTGTGCTGTATACCGTTTCGATAGAGAGCTCAACCGCATCAGGGTAGTTCAAGATACAGCAGCCACGGGAAAAGTAACCGAAGCAAATACGACACAACAAATCGCCATCGATCAAAGTGGGAAGTTTGTTTATGTGGTATGGAAAGAATGCGACCCCTATCAGTTTTTTGCCGACCAAACACGTGAATGTGCTACCGTAGTGCTTAAATACGATACAGCCCTCAATTTGGTATGGAAAAGGGTCTTTGGTATGGCCGATATGAATTTCCACGCCGAAACCATGGCCCCTACCCCCGATGGCGGACTCTTGGTGGCGGGCTTCTACATTGATCTACCTCCAGGCCCGAACATCAGAAACACTTTTGTGTTAAAAGTCGACAGTGCCGGTAACCATGTAGTATCGGCTCCCTATTTGCCAGCCATAGAGGCCAGTGTAAACGTTTACCCCAATCCTACCAGCGGTGCTTTGCATCTAAGATGGCAAAACGGTCATTTTAGCCAGTTGCACATACGCGATGTTCAAGGGCGAATGATGGGGCAGTGGGCCATTGAACCGCAGCACAACGAAACCCTAATAAATGTACATCATTGGGCGCCAGGCTTGTACTTCTACCAACTACGCAGCCCCAATGGTAAGCAGTTGCAGGGTAAGTTCTTAAAACGATAAAAGTGACCGGATGACCAAAATTTTATGTGCATTTATCCTGTTTTTTATTGACTTTGGTGTTGGCTTTGGCCAGCACCAAAGCTTTTATCATGACTTACGTGATGGGTTGGGTAATTTCGCTGTTATGGCGCTCATGGCGCAAGAAGACCATTACCTTGTTGGTGTAACAAAAGTAGATAGGGCTCAAGTGATGAAAATTTCTTACGATGGACGGATTTTGAATACCTATACAAAATTGAACTACACTGTTCAAAGTTTAACCAAAATAGATGAAAACAAATACCTTTTAATCTCAACCCCTTTTTCTCAAAGCCATGCCGACTCCATAGCTTACACAGTGCTCGACAATGATCTTAACTTTATCAGAGTATTCTATCCAACAAAAGTTGATTTTCCCCGACCATATTTCAGAAACAGGTCTTTTCTTCCGTCAAGGCTAAATGAAAGGCCGGCTTTTTTCGGTGGTTTTTTTGATTCAAGCAATGTATTTTCTGATACACTACCCATACATGGATGGCTTGCCTTTATACAAAACACCGATTCGCTCATTCAAATTAAACCAACAACCAACTTTAGAGGCACCAGAATGCTCTATTGTTACCCAGCCGATACTGGATTTTACAGTGTAGATCCTGTTACACGTGTTGCTTATCCATGGTCGTCGACCGTTTCGGTTTCGAGTATCAGCAAATTCGACAACCAAATGAATTGGCAAAAAACAGCCAATTTTGCCATGCCCAGTAACTTACCCGGCTATACCCGTTTGCTCCAAAGCAACCGAACAATCAACCTGGCCATTAACCAGCACAGCGTGTATGCTATGTCGGAATATGAGGCCGCTTCTCCCAATTTTTTGAGCATCACCCAAAAATCGTGTGCTGTATACCGTTTCGATAGAGAGCTCAACCGCATCAGGGTAGTTCAAGATACAGCAGCCACGGGAAAAGTAACCGAAGCAAATACGACACAACAAATCGCCATCGATCAAAGTGGGAAGTTTGTTTATGTGGTATGGAAAGAATGCGACCCCTATCAGTTTTTTGCCGACCAAACACGTGAATGTGCTACCGTAGTGCTTAAATACGATACAGCCCTCAATTTGGTATGGAAAAGGGTCTTTGGTATGGCCGATATGAATTTCCACGCCGAAACCATGGCCCCTACCCCCGATGGCGGACTCTTGGTGGCGGGCTTCTACATTGATCTACCTCCAGGCCCGAACATCAGAAACACTTTTGTGTTAAAAGTCGACAGTGCCGGTAACCATGTAGTATCGGCTCCCTATTTGCCAGCCATAGAGGCCAGTGTAAACGTTTACCCCAATCCTACCAGCGGTGCTTTGCATCTAAGATGGCAAAACGGTCATTTTAGCCAGTTGCACATACGCGATGTTCAAGGGCGAATGATGGGGCAGTGGGCCATTGAACCGCAGCACAACGAAACCCAAATAAATGTACATCATTGGGCGCCAGGCTTGTACTTCTACCAATTACGCAGCCCCAATGGTAAGCAGTTGCAGGGTAAGTTTTTGAAGCGTTAAAGGAAGCGGAGCAGCAAAGGCACCGGCAAACGCTGCACTAAAACCGCTCTGATTCACTACCTGGGTATGTTGAAACGTCAGTGTAAGTGGAAATGCTTTTCCACCGGCAACAGAGTTGCTTGCAGTAAAAGCCCTAAAGTGGTGTAGGCCTGCCTCTATGTCGCCACTTTTCAAGCGTACTGTACTGCTGCGGTTAAAAACACCACGTCGTTTGCAGGCCGCTGCCTGCTCACCGCCGCATTTCAATCTTCAGCCCGCCGTTTTGTCCGCCATCGAATTTGTTCAAGCGGTACTTGAAGCCCAGCAACACATAACGACCAATGCGGTTGCTGCGGGTTTCGAGCAAGAAATTGGCGTCGCCCACCCGGTTGATGCCGAGGTTGCGGTTGAGCAAATCGAACACCTCAAGCGAAAGCATGCCACGTTTGTTGGGCAGCACAAATCGCTGCAGCTCGGCACGCACCAAAGGCACCCAACGCACTTGGGCAAAGGCCCGGTCGTCGAAACGGGCCACATCGGCATGGGTGCTGATGTTCCACAGGGCATTGGGTTGGTAGCTCAAATCGGCGAAAAAGCCGGTTTGTACAAATACCTGGTTGAGGTTTTGCTGCAGGCTGAAAAAGGCATCGGTGCGCTGCCAGTTGAAACCGGTCGACCAATCGAGCTTCTCTTTTTTGCGGTTTTCGATGCTGAAAGTGAGGTTGTGGGTGAAATTATCGGTGCGGTTTACATCGCCATTGATGAGGTTGAAGCCCCGGTTCCAGCTTTCAGCGGCTCGCAAACGCAACATCAAACCTGCTTTGCGCCAGGGCGTACTGAAATCGGCATGGGCACTCAGGCGGTAATCGTTGGGCATATTCACAGGCCGCATTTGCTGGAACAGGTTGGGGGCCACCTGCCGTTCCCAATTCACCTTGTCGCGGGTGTGGGTAAACTGCAAGGCCGCAAACAAACTGGTAAAGCTGAATTGGTCGAACAGCATCCAGTTCATGTTCACACTTTGTATGAATTCGGGCCGCAACTGGGGGTTGCCCAAAACCAGCTGCAGCGGATTGAGCACATTGGGTACGGGCAACAATTGCACGGCTGCAGCTTCTTGCAGGCGCGTATCGTAACGCACACTCCAGCGGCGGCCTTTCTGGTACTCCTTTTCGGCCAACAAACTGGCCATGGGGTACCAAGCCGAGGCATTTACCAAGGGCTGCTGCCACAAAGCGTTTTGCCATTGGGCCAAGGCGGCACCAGCTTGAAGCTGAAATTGGTACTTACCACCCAGTTTGCGCAGGCGCAGGCGGGGACTCCACTCGGTATACTGGCGGTTGAAATCGGGACTCAAACTGTCGATGCTTGCTTCGTTGCCCAAAATGCCCTGTTTGCGGTTGAGGCTTTCGTTGCGGTATTGCCAACGCAGCTCGGGTTCGAGGGCCCAGTTGGGTTGCAGGCGGTAGCTGCCCGAAGCAGTGGCATCGTATCGCTGCAATTGGCTTTGGTTGCGCTGGAAAAACGATTCTGCCAAGGGCAGCGGATTGCCGGTGAGCAAGGTAAGGTTACGACGGTCGGTTTCGCTCAAATCGCCCCGAAAACCGGCTTCGGCCCTCAATCGCAGGATGGTAAACCTGCCGCGCAGCCGTTGCAAATAGCTGAGCTGCCCGCCACTCTCCCACTGATCGCCCAGGGTATTGCTCAAGGCATCCTGACTGTTCAACAGCAGCTTTTCTTGGAACTGACGCGAGAAACTTTCGGTACTGCGGCGCGACAAACTCCAGCCTGCATAGGCCGAGCTTTGCAGGTTGCGCATGCTGTCGATGCGGTTGCGGTAGCCCAGGTTCAAGCGGTGGCCGGTATTGCGGTCGCGCTGCTGCATATCGCTTTCGCGCTCAAAACTGCCGTTGGGCAAAAAATTTTGCGAAAAGCTGCTTTCCTCGAGCCATTTGTTGCTGTGGTTGCTCAGCAAACTGCTGTGGAAACGGTGGAATTTGCGGGGCTCGTAGTTGTAGTTGAGTCCACCCGCCGCCGACCGAATGATGCCCGTTTGCGGCTGGCCAAAATCGACGGGCAAATTGCCCGAACCGCCCAGTTGGATGCCGCCACCTTGCATTACCGAACCCAAACCCCCATTAAACGAGAGGTAGTCTTGCATGTTAAAACCCACCTGGTTGATGTTGTTGCCCATGCCCAGGGCTGCAAACTGGTGCTTTTGACTGAAGCGGAAAGCCTTGGCCTCGCTTTTAAAGCGCTGGTTGGTGCCTCCGGCCAGGCGCGCTTCGCCCATCCAGGCCGATTTTTTATCGTCTTTGAGCAAAAGGTTGATGGTTTTTTCGCGGCTGCCATCGTCCATGCCTGTGAGTTCGGCCTCTTCCGATTTTTGGTCGTACACCTGCACCTTTTTGATGGCATCGGCGGGCAGGTTGCGCGTGGCCATTTGGGGATTGTCGCCAAAAAACTCCTTGCCATCTACCAGCACCCGCTTCACGTTTTCGCCCATGGCTTTTACGTTGCCGGCCCGGTCGACTTCCACACCGGGCAGTTTTTTCAGCAGCTCTTCTACCGGCGCATCTTCGCGGGTTTTAAAGGCTCCGGCATCGTATTCTACCGTATCGCGGTTGAGGCGGATGGGAATGCGCTCATCGGTTACTTCCACCCCACCGAGCTGATTGGCTTTGGGTTGGAGCAGTAGCAGCAAGGGCGCCTGGGCATCGGCAGGCAATTCGATGCTGCGGTACAGGGTTTCGTAGCCCAAAAACGAAGCCTGCAGCAAGTACGGGCCTGGCTTGGTGTCTTTGATGAGGAAAGCGCCTGCCCCATCGGTGATGGCGAAAAAACGCAGGGTGCTGTCGGCCACATCGAGCAGGGCCACCGTGCCAAAGGGCAAGGTTTTGCCTTCGGTATTGCGCATTTCGCCTTGCAAGGGCATTTGAGCCCAGCTGTTGAGACTGCCTACCAGCAATCCCAACCCACAAATAAGCCTGCGCATATCAGCGTTGCATGCGGATGATGACCCTGTTGCCTCCTCCACCGGCCGGTGCGCCAAACTGCTCCATCATCTCCTTCATCTTTTCATCTTGGATCTTTTTGAACTCCGCGGCCGTTACCTTTTTGCCCTCCTTGGGTTTGATAATTTTGCCATCTGGAACGGCCATGGGCTCAATGCCTACTGCTTCCACCAGCCTGTCGCCCGTACCGTATTCGATGCGCAAAATGCAGCCGGGTAAATTGCTCATGCCATCGGGACCGGTATTGGCCGGCAGTGCAGGTGCAAACCAAACCACCAAATCAGACGTATCGACTTTGCGCGAGGCCCGCAGGCAGTTGTAGCCCAAAATTTCTTTGGTATCGCCGTGGAGCTTCCAAACCTGGCTGTCGACCTTGGCTTCGATGAGAAAAGTGCGGTCCATGAATTCTTGCAAACGCAGCTGTTCTTTTTTTTCGAGCTGGGTGTAGATGGCCATTTTGGGTTCTTGCATGTTGAACTTGATGCGCATGCCGCCTTCGGCCTGCAGTTCATCGTCGGCCACTTCCTTTTTTTCAACGGGCAGGTAAATGCTTTCGTTGCCTTTGATCCACAGCTCGCGTTGCGAGGCCCGTTCTTTGGGCATATTGTCGAGGATGGCCGGGTCGAGGCCCTCTGCCTGTATGCTAAACCGAATGGTTTCGCGGTATTGGATGCGCCCTTCGAAAGGCTTTTGGGCCAGGGCAAGCTTGGCAAAGAGGGCAAAAAAGAGGATGTAAACTGGCTTTTTCATGCGTTGGGATTTTGTTGGCTCAAAACTAGCCTGCCCAGGCATGCGGGGGTGTTAAGGAAAACTTAAAGGTGGTTAAAGGGGTGTTAATGGGGATTTAAAATTCAAGATTCAAGATTCAATGTCGTTTAGTTAAGCATGAAAGACCCGAAAGCACACATGATTACCCGCTTTTACCGCAGATTACGCCGAAAACGCAGATAGATCGAACGACATTAAAAAGCAATTACCTTACTGTGCTGTAGTTGGCATAGTTTCATAGGATTTTAACCGCTTTTGCTGCGCAAGGCGCGTTTTCAACCCCGACCCTAGCGTCGGGGGGATTACGCAGAAATGACCGTCACAAACAGGGCATGCCTATTCAATCAATGAATCGTTAACTAAACGATATTGATTCAAGATTCAAGATTGCCATTGGGGATACAGCTACGCTGCGTTCTGTATGGTATGCCAAATAAGCCCTATCGGGGTATTTATGGTTCGTTCGGTCGCTGAGCGGAGCCGAAGCGCTGGGTCGCTTTGGTACCAGGTGCGCAGGTTGAGGTCGCCATAGGCTTGCCAGCCTTGGCCGTTGTTCCACATCCGATGGGCATTTCGTTTTTGCACAGCTTCGCCGGGTAAGTCACAGGCAAGATAGTGCAAAAAACAACGGCTGATTCCATTTTTGAAAAAATGACCATGGCCTGATGGAGGGCAGCAAAATGCCAAAAACCACCCCCAGCACCATCCATGAAAAAACCCCGCCTGCAATGCAAGCGGGGTTCGTGTTTAAAGCAGTGGGGCCGATTTACATCATGCCGCCCATGCCGCCGCCGGGCATGGCAGGTGCTGCTTCCTTCTCGGGATCTTCAGAGATCACACAGTCGGTAGTGAGCAACATGCCAGCAATAGAGGCTGCATTCTCGAGGGCCACGCGCGATACCTTGGTAGGATCGATCACACCGGCCACCAACATGTTCTGGAATTTATCGAGACGGGCGTTGTAACCGTAGTTGCCGTTGCCTTCTTTCACCTTTTGAACGATGATAGAACCATCAACACCGCCGTTTTCGGCAATCTGACGCAAAGGCTCCTCGAGGGCGCGCTTCACGATGGCCACACCGGTTTTTTCGTCGGCATTGTCGGTGCTGATGCGGTCAAGCGCTTTGATGGCACGGATAAAGGCCACGCCACCGCCAGGAACCACGCCTTCTTCAACAGCCGCACGGGTGGCATGCAAGGCGTCGTCGATGCGGTCTTTTTTCTCCTTCATTTCCACTTCGGTAGCGGCACCTACATACAGTACAGCCACACCGCCAGCCAATTTGGCCAAACGCTCCTGCAACTTCTCACGGTCGTAGTCGCTGGTGGTGCTTTCGATTTGGGCTTTGATTTGGTTCACGCGGGCTTTGATGTCGTCGCTGTTACCTGCACCGTTTACGATGGTGGTGTTGTCTTTGTCGATGCTCACCTTCTCGGCGCGACCGAGGTAGGTTAAATCGGCAGCTTCGAGTTTGTAACCGCGCTCTTCGCTGATCACGGTACCGCCGGTAAGGATGGCGATGTCTTCCAACATGGCCTTGCGGCGATCGCCAAAACCAGGGGCTTTTACGGCAGCTATTTTGAGCGAACCGCGGATTTTGTTTACCACCAGGGTAGCAAGGGCTTCACCATCTACATCTTCGGCTATGATGAGGAGCGGACGACCGGTTTGAACCACTTTCTCCAACACAGGGAGGAGTTCTTTCATGGCCGAAATCTTTTTGTCGTAGATGAGGATGTACGGATTGTCGAGTTCCGCTTCCATCTTGTCGGCATTGGTTACAAAATAAGGCGATACGTAACCGCGGTCGAACTGCATGCCTTCCACCACATCCACATAGGTTTCGGTCGATTTGGCTTCTTCTACGGTGATGACACCTTCTTTGGTAACGCGCTTCATGGCGTCGGCAATGAGTTTGCCAATCACCGCATCGCTGTTGGCCGAAATGGTGGCGATTTGCTCAATTTTGCTGAAATCGTCGCCTACTTCCATGCTCAGGCTGCGGAGCGACTTCACGGCCGAAATCACGGCTTTGTCGATACCGCGCTTGAGGTCCATGGGATTGGCACCGGCGGCAACGTTCTTCAAACCAGCTTTTACAATGGCTTGTGCCAAAACGGTAGCGGTGGTGGTACCATCACCCGCCTGGTCGGCTGTTTTAGAAGCTACTTCTTTCACGAGCTGTGCGCCCATGTTCTCTACAGGATCTTTCAATTCGATTTCACGGGCAACCGAAACACCGTCTTTGGTAACGGTAGGTGCGCCGAATTTTTTGTCGATTACCACGTTGCGGCCTTTGGGACCGAGGGTAACTTTTACTGCATTGGCCAAAGCGTCAACGCCACGTTTGAGGGCTTCGCGGGCTTCGGTGTCGAAATGGATATTTTTACTTGCCATGTTTAGGTGTTTTTTAGGGGTTAGTCAATAATTGCCAGAATGTCCGACTCGCGCATGATGAGGTAGTCGTTGCCGTCGATGTTGATTTCGGTACCTGAGTACTTGCCATACAATACGGTTTGACCTGCTTTTACGGTCATGGGCTCGTCTTTTTTACCGGCGCCCACGGCTACTACCTTACCACGTTGTGGTTTTTCCTTGGCGGTGTCGGGGATGATGATGCCACCAGCGGTTTTTTCTTCGGCAGGCGCAGCTTCTACGAGCACGCGGTCTGCAATGGGTTGGATTTTAACTGACATATACTTTGAATTAAGTTTAAAATTTGACAAAGCCCCGACATCAGCTTTTGTGCCAATGCCCGTTTTGATGTAAATTATGACAGTTTTGGCCGAATTGCCGGCGGTGTACTGACAAAGCTGGCAGTAACGGTCTGACAAAAATTACAGGAGGACCCCATGAAACAGCTGCATGCGAACTGGATTTTCGAAGGTTGGCTCGACCGAGAGTACAAACATTACCTGTTGCTCGACTATTTGCAGCATGCCAAAGCCCAATTTGGGCGCAACCGCCTCTACCCTGTTTTGGGTGAAATAGCTGCGCGGCATGCCGAATTGCTGGCACTGCAGCAGGGTAAGGCCGAGCTAACTGCCCATTTCCCCCGTCGGATCACCGGAATTGACTGGCAGAACCGCCAATTTGAGTACAAGATGAACGCCCAACCCCTTGAATCACTGGAAGATTTGGAAGCCATCATGGCCTTGGGCCTCGAGCTTTTGGGCGAAGGATTGGAAGCCGGTAGGGAGCGTTACGAATCGGTGGCCAAACAATTAGAATGGCTGCCGGTTGGCGTATTGCCTTTGCGCAAAGAAGAAGGCTATTTGTTGTTGGGCACCCAAAGCAGTTGGGACACCCTTTGCTACCGCTACGAACTGAGTTTGTTTGAAAACAACCACACCCCCTACCGCAGCTTAAGAACACGCTACATCGGCACTTTCCGCCGCAGCTTGGCCGAAAGCTGGGAGAGCTTGAAGGCCCAAATCATCAGGCGGTTCAATGACTTGCCCAATCCGGCCACCTTTGCCGCCATTTTCCCGCAATGGCTGCCTGTACAGCCCACACTCTTGCCGGTGGCCAAGCGTGAATTCTTGCAGCTTATTACAAAAACATAAAGTGCTGTAAAACAATAATTTGCAACCACCCTATTGGCCAAAAGTTTTTAAAAAAATATTTTTTTTCACCACATCCAATTCATGGCACATTGTTTATAATTGCAGTAATTCCCGAATGGGGAAAATGCTGCTGAAAGCCTAACTAATCCAAAGCACACTTCAATTCGTAGCTATTGGATGATGAACAAGGTGGTTTGTGATTTGGGTTTGAGCCTCACAAAAAAGTATCTCTGGATGCTTTTTTGGATGCTGTTGCCGGCTGTAAGTGCGGCCCAAACCGATTCACAATTTTGGTTTGTTGCTCCTGAGGTCGACAATGCTCATGGCGATCGTCCCATTGCCTTCCGTCTTACTTCAGAAAGTCAATCGGCGCAAGTGCGTATATACCTGCCTGCTAACCTCTCGGCCTTTGACACTACCTTGACCATAGGTGCCAACAGCACGGTTACCATCCCTTTAACCCACCGCATTGCCGACATTGAAAATACGCCACCGAATGTGGTACACAATCGCGGTTTTCTCATTGAGGCCAGTGCTCCCATCACCGCCTATTACGAAGTAATTACGGGAGGCAACAACCCCGATATTTTTGCGCTCAAAGGCAGAAACGCCTTGGGAACCGATTTTTTCATCACTGCGCAATCGCTCATGGAAAATGCTTTTGGCCATGAGCGCATCGACATTGTAGCTACCGAAGACAGTACGGTGGTTCAAGTGGTTAACCGGGCGCCACTATTCAGAAGCGGAGGCAATATTGCCGCTGGGAGTACCACTACCATCGTTTTGCAGCGCGGACAAACCTACAGCCTGCGCACCAACAGCCGCAATGCCAATGTGTCGCAAGCAGGCATGCGCATTAGCAGCAACAAACCCATTGCCATTACTTACATCGATGATTCGGTACGTGGGGGCAGTTTTTTTGGTGGAGGTTGCTTTGATTTACTAGGTGACCAATTGATTCCCATTCGCCTGCTAGGTCAAGAGTACATAGTGATGCGCGGCTTTCTGAATGCCGTTGCAGGCGAATTTCGTGAAATTGTATTGGTTACCGCGAGCGCCAACAACACCAGTATTTTTTTAAACGGTGGAGCCTTAGATACCATTTTACAGGCAGGTCAAACGGTCACTTATTTACTGCGCGATTCCAGCCTTTTCATCCAATCGACCCAACCGGTACTGGTGGCCCACATTTCGGGATTTGGCTGCGAGACGGGCTTGGCTTTTTTGCCCAGCATTGCTTGTACCGGCTCGCGCCAGGTGGGCTTTACACGCACTACGAGTGAATTTTTTGGGCTCAATCTCATGACCAAAACAGCCAATGTATCGGGCTTTAGACTCAATGGAAGCCCCTTGCCCGGCACAGTGAGTTTTACACCTGTACCGGGCACCAATGGTGTTTGGCAGTTTGCCCGCTTGAACTTACCTACGGCTACCGTGGCAGTAGGCACCGGCAATATGATCACCAATCAAACCGGGCCTTTTCACATGGGCATCATCAATGGCGGAGCCAATACCGGTTGCCGCTATGGCTATTTTTCCGACTTTGCCCGCTACGAAATCAGTGGCAGCAGCAACAGTCCGCGCAGCGCCCCCCTTTGTGCCGGCAGTTTGTTGGCGCTCTTTGCCGACAGTTTGCTTGGTGCCAGTTATGTGTGGACCAATCCGGCGGGCGTACCCTTCTCCACTCAACGCAATCCCCAAATCCCGAACTTTCAGGCTGCCGACACCGGCTTGTACATTGTGCGTGCCATCGTTGATGGATGCAATTCAGAACCCGATTCGGTGTATGTATCGCTCAAACCTTTGCCTGCTAATCCGAATGCGCGCAGTAACGCCCCTCTTTGCTTGGGTGATGCGCTTTTGCTTGAAGCCGACAGTTTGCCAGGAGCCAGCTATTACTGGGAAGGGCCGAATGGATTTAGCAGTACACTCCGCCAAATTGTTATTCCACAAAGCCAGTGGAGCGACTCTGGAAGTTATCGTTTGAGACTGGAAATAGACGGTTGTTTCGGCACTTGGCATCCCTTGCAAGTAGTGATTCACCCCATACCCGCCGCAGTGCGCCCCAGCTTGGCGGTTGATAGTCTTTGTCCGGGCGACACCGCCTATTTTTCTACCCCTGCTGTTCCGGGGCGATCGTACCGCTGGGAAGGACCAGCAGGCTTTACCGCCAGCAGTGCAGTGGTGGCGCTGCCCATCAGCGGGCAAATGCAAACCGGCTGGTACAAGCTTCGCATCGCCGAAAATGGCTGTTGGAGTGCTCCCGATTCGGTATTTCTGATGGTGGTGCCGGGTCCCATCCAAGTGCAAATTGCTGCAGGCACCCCTACCCGCTGTTTTGGTGATACCGCTTTGTTGCAAGTGACAGCGGTTGCTGGCTATCAATACCAATGGTTCAGAAACAACCAGCCACTTCCGGGAGCTACCTCATCGATTTACCGGGCTACCCTCACGGGCAGCTACCGTTTGTGGGTGCGTGCCCCGCAGGGCTGTGCCGACACTTCGGCGGCTGTATTCTTGCAGTTTGGCTCGCCCTTGGCGGCCACCATCAGCAGCAGCGTACAGCCCGCCATTTTTTGTGCTGGCGACAGCATTTTGCTCACAGCAGCAGCAGCTTACACTTATCAGTGGTTCCGCAATGGGCAGCCCTTGGTGGGTGCAACATCAGGCAGTTTGCGTACACAGCAGCCAGGCGTATACCAAGTGCTGCTTACCGACAGCAGTGGTTGCAGCACGCTCAGCGATACTTTGGAGGTACAGCAATCGCCCCAACCGCAAGCCCAAATTTCACCTGCTGGCCTGGTATCGAGCTGCGGAAGCGGTTCGTTGTGGTTGGTAAGCAACCACGACAGTTTGGCCCAATTTCAGTGGCTACTCAACGGACTACCTCTCGCTGGCGCCACCAACGACAGCCTTTTGGCCATGCATGAAGGAGTGTACCAGGTGGTGTTGCGTTATGCCTCTGGCTGCACCGATACTTCGCAAAGCAGCGTGGTGAGCTGGCTGCCTGTTCCCCAAATCTCATTGACGGCGATAAGCGACAGCACCACGTGCGAGGGCGATTCGTTGTGGTTGGAAGTACGTGGTAGTTTGGGCTTTCAGCTGCAGTGGTTGCGAAACGGAGTGCTTTTGCCAGGGTTCAGCGATTCGAGCATACGCATAGGTCGAAGCGGTCATTATCAAGCCATAGCCACTTCGGCCCAAGGTTGTAGCGACACAAGCAATTTGATTTCGATGGTATTTCATGCATTGCCCCAAGCGAGCGTGGTGATAAACGGCAACGACAGTATTTGTTTCAACAGCAGTACGCAATTAACAGCAAGTGGGGGCCAAAACTACCAATGGCTGCGCAATGGGGTGGTTGTTGTGGGTGCTTTAGATAGTCAGTTGCTGGTTACAAGCAGCGGAACCTACCAAGCGGTTGCCACAAACGCCCAAGGTTGCAGCGATACTTCTGTTGCCATAGCGGTATATGTAGAACCCAAGTTGGCTCCGGTACTTCAATTACAAGGCGCAAGCCCGTTGTGCAGCAACCAAACGGCACATCTACAACTGCTAGCTGCGGGAAGCCGCGAGATACAGTGGTTCAGAAACGACACTTTGCTAGCAGGGGTATCGGCACAAACACTCATCACCAGTACACCTGGCCGGTACTTGGCGGTGGTACGCAGCATTTTGGGATGTAGCGACACATCGAATCAAATAAACCTTCAATTCTTACCCCTTCCAAATGTACAGTTGCAAACAGCCACTGGAAACACCCGATTTTGTGCGGGATCAAGCCTCCTAATTCGCACCAGCGCACCAAACCACTATACATTTCAATGGCTCCTCAATGGGGTGACTTTACCTGCACAAACGGCCGACAGTTTGGTAGCCACCCAAGCTGGCTCCTATTCGGTAATGGTTACCGATTCGAATTTTTGCACAGCAGTATTTGGTCCAATCGAACTGCAAACATGGTTGCCTCCGGTTGCTGCCATACAGCTTTCGGGTCCTGCTTCCATATGTGAGGGCGATTCGGTGCATCTCTTGGGGCCAACAGGCACTGGTTTGCGCTATCGGTGGTTCAGAAATCAAATCGCACTCGGCGACACGAATGCATTTTTGGTAGTACGCCAAGCCGGATCATACCGTTTGTGGGTTACCAATGCTTCGGGCTGTACCGACAGCAGCGCCATGGTAAACGTTAGCGTTTTTGCACGGCCCGTAAGCAGCTTATCGCCATTGAATACCCAAATCATGTGTGTTGGCGATAGCATTTTATTAACCGGACCTGTTGGCAGCCATTCCTACCAATGGCTGCATCAGGGAAACCCCCTTACAAACGCCACGGCTTCCAGTTTTATGGCCAGCATGCCTGGGCTGTACCAACTCATTGTTACCAACGCACAGGGCTGCAGCGACACTTCGGCCATTTTAGAAATTCTTAGCCGTCAATTACCTCAAATAAGTATTTCGGCCGCTTCGCCCAGCGGATGTCAAGGCGATAGCATTGCGCTGCGAGTGGTAGGTGCAGTAGCGGGATCATCGTTTGAATGGTATTATCAAGGTTCACCCATGGGTGTGGCAAGCGATTCCTTGGTTACGGGCCAGGCAGGCAATTACCAGCTCTTGGTTACCGATAGTTTTGGATGCAGGGCTTGGTCGAATACATTAACAATTCAAATATTCCCTTTGCCACCTGCGAGTATACGCACTTCGGGCCCCCAAAGCATTTGTGCGGGTGAAAGCACTTCCTTGGCTGTTTTGCCTGTTGCTGGCGGTCAATACCAGTGGTACCGCAACGATACGCTTATTGCTGGTGCAAACGCACTTACTTTGAACGTAAATGCCCCAGGCCGGTATAGCTGTTTGGTAAGCTCGGCGGGCGGTTGTGAACGGCTTTCGCAGGGCATTGAGGTTACGGTATTTCCGCGTCCGCAGCTGCAGCTGAACCAAACGCCTACGAATTGGTGTGCTGGCAGCGATTTACCCCTATCGGCCAGTGGCCCAGCGGGTGCACAATTCGTGTGGAGCGGTCCGGGCAATTTCAGCAGTAACCTCCGTGAGCCGGTGCGATTCAACCTGCTGCCGGCACACACTGGTTGGTACAAGGTACAAGTATTTGAAAATGGTTGCGCTGGACCGGCCGACTCGGTTTTTATTGCGGTAGAGCCTTCCATTCCCGAAATCGAAATCAAAGGTCGTACGCAATTGTGTTCGGGCAACAGGCTTTTATTGGAGCCTACCTGGGTGGCAGGTGCCCGTTACACTTGGTTTTTGCCCAATGGCGACAGCATGGTTTCACAGTCGCTAAGCAAAGAACAGATAAGTGCAGCAGATGCTGGCATGTACCGCCTTCGTATCGACAAAGGCAGTTGCAGTGCCGAAATTCACGAAATTCCTGTGGCCATTAGCGATCATCACTTTTATTTTCCTACCGCTTTTACGCCCAACAACGATGGGCTCAACGATACTTTTTATCCGGTTACAAATTACGAAGGCAGCTACGATCTGCGCATTTACGACCGCTGGGGCCAAGTTGTGTTCATTGCAAGTTCGCCCACTCAATTTTGGGATGGCAGCATTGCTGGTGAACTTGCCGCACCTGGGGCCTACAGTTATGTGCTTTTTTACCAAGGTTGTGGTACCGCCAAAGAGGTGGTTCATGGAAGCGTATTCTTGCTCAAATAAAGCCAAAACCAACAAGCAAAAATCTACCTGGCCAATGGCAAAAAAACAGGCCAAAGTGGTGTCGTTGCTCCCGGCTTGGCGGCTCACTGGCAATCATAGCCCCAGGGAACTGATTTGAAATGCAACATTTGAGCGCATAAAAAAACCACCCGAAGGTGGTTCTCTCATATAGTTTAAATTTGTTATTCGGCGGCCTGTTCGGGGGCTACCATTTCGGTACCTGCGGGTTGTTCGGCTGCCGGAGTTGTGGTGTTAGGCACATTGATGGGTGCTTGTTCGGCTTTTTCTTTGAGGGTGCTGCCCGGAATGGCGGCGTTTTCGTCGCGTGGAATCCACACATTAATGAGCATGGCCAATACAAAAAGCGAGATGCTCAATACCCAAGTGGCTTTTTCAACCACGTCGGTGGTGCGCTTTACGCCCATCACTTGGTTGGTTGCCGAAAAATTGGATGCCAATCCGCCACCTTTGGGCTTTTGCACCAGCACGATGAGAATCATCAACACACAAACAATGATGATCAGCAGGGTGATAAAAGTGTACATCTAGTAAAAATTGTTTTTCTGTTTTTGTAAGGAAAGTTGTTGACTTACGCCTTTTTACGCAACTCCTCTATGAGACCGGCAAAGTAAGTCATTTTATCGGGAAATTTCAAAATCAACTTCTGGTAAATTTTGATAGCTCTTTTGTATTCGTGTTGTTGTTCGTAAATGCGTGCCAAGGTCTCGCTGGCGGGCAACTCGTCGTCGCTGATGCTGTCGTAGGCCAGGCGTTTGATTTCTTCTTCCATCGACACCGAGCTTTCTACCTCTTCGGCAAAATTCACCTTGGCTTTGATGCTGGTTTCGGGGGCAATTTCGGGAGCCTTCAACAAATCTTGCTGCATGTGCTCCATGTACAATTGCTCGAGCACATCGTCGGGTTGTTCGCGCAGCGGTTTGCCCGCAAAATAGCGGTACCAACTGAGCCGGTCGTGGGCCGATTGGATGAAATCGGTGCCAAGTTCGGGCGCTGCCGCCATGGGAGAAGCTGCAGGTGCTGAATCTGTTGGCGCTGTATCTTCATCGGCAATGCCGCTTTCTCCCAGCATTTCGGCTGTTTCGACTTCCAAATGCTCCTCTTTAAGGGTAACTACGGCTGTCTCGGACTGAATTTCTAATTCGCCGGGCGTTTCCATGGGTTCTTCGTGTGTCAGCAGGGCTTCCGAATTTTCGTGTTTTGCTTCCAACACTACTTCATGTGGCTGGGTTGTTTGGGTTTCGTTTGCAAAAACAGGCGCAGGAACAACGGCTACCGCTGCTTCCGTTTCAACCAATTCTGTCACCACTTCTGTGAATGCCTCTGAAGCCGTGGCCAGCACTTCTTCTGGAACGGCCCATGTTTCTATCGGCAAAGACGGCTCCTCTAAAGTTTGATCGGTTGCCGCCACTACCTCCTTGGTTTCTACTATGGTTTCGGCTTCCAAAAACGCAGCAGTTTCAGGAGCAAGTTCCGCTTCCGAATGCGCTGCAAGCCCTGCTGCCGGTGGTTCGGGCGTTTCTATGGCCGCCACTTCGCTGGCCTGTACCCCTGCGGCTGCAACTTCTTCTAAACTGGGCAAAACCTCTACCAAGTCGTAAACATGTTCTCGGCTGGGTGCCATGGCGGCCACTTTGCGCAACTGCTTGCTAAAATGAATGCTGTTTTGCTCTTTGTACAACTTGAGCAAAAGCAGCTGAGCTGCGGTAAAAGCGGGGTACTCGGCCACCAAAGCCTCCAAATCGGCCTGATTGGCAGCTTCAATACTCGCCGGCTCGCGCACCAATTTCAACAACAGATCGAGATTCATTACCAGTTTACAAAGGCCTTGTTAAAAATATCATCGATTAACTGACGCACAATATCGTTAATCAATTGCTCTTCTACCGATTGTAAATCGCGGCTCGCATCAAAATCGGCGAAACGCCTGAAACTTTGCTCCCAATCTTGATTGGGATCTATTTTGCTGGTGAAGGTAATTTTTACCCCAATGGTCAAGCGGGTTACGGCCGTGGTTTCATTGCCGGTTGCTGCTGCAGGCGCCACACTGTATTCGGTGATGGCTCCTTCGAACTGTAAATCACCATCGGAATCGGCCAAACGCAGTCCGGTTTCTGCCAAAAATTTATCGCGCATGCGGTCGCTGAGCACCTGTGATAAAAAGGGCACAATTACCGGCGCGTTGTTTTCTATTTGCAAAATGGTAATGGTTTTGGCTTCGGGCGGAATGCTGGCGCCACTGAAAGAATATACACCGCAGCCTCCCAAAGGCAAACTTAAGAGCATCCAAAGCAACAGGCCGCTATATTTCAATGTCATACTCTTTGATTTTGCGGTACAAAGTACGCTCTGATATGCCTAACTCTACGGCCGCGTTTTTCCGCCGACCCTGGTGCTTTTTTAATGCCCGTGTAATCATGCGGCGCTCTACTTCCTCGAGCGATAAATTTTCTTCGATGTCTTCTACCTCTGCTTGATGGTCGAAGCGCGAACGAAAATCGTTCGCCACATGGGGGCTTTGCACCACGGCCTGACTAATCCGAATGCTTTCACTCACGGGCGTTTCGTCTTCTATGTGGCGCAAATACACTTCCTGCTGTTCTATGGGCAGGCTGTCAACATTGTTGTGCTCTACCAAATGTGCCACCACCTTTTTCAAATCGTTGAGGTCTTTTTTCATGTCGAAAAGCACCTTGTACAAAATATCGCGCTCGTTGAGGTGCTCTTCGCCGCCCGAAGCTGTTTGACTGGGCAATACCATCAATTGCTGCTGCGCAGGCATGGGTGGCAGGTAACGCAACACTTCTTGTCCTTCTATCAGGCGAAAATGGGCCAGTACCGACATCTGTTCGGCCACATTCTTCAGCTGCCTGATGTTGCCGGGCCAAGGGTACTGCTGCATGTATTGCATGGCTGCCTCATCGAGCTGAATGGGCTGCGAGGCGTACTTTTCGGCAAAATCAACAGCAAACTTCCTGAACAACAAAGGCACATCGCTGGCCCGGTCGCGCAGGGCCGGTATATGAATGGCCACGGTGTTTAAGCGATAATACAGATCCTCCCTGAATTTGCCTTTTTGGATGAGTGTGGGCAGGTCGACATTGCTCGCTGCAATAACCCGTACATTGGTTTTGAGCACTTTGCTCGAACCCACTTTGATGAATTCGCCCGTTTCGAGCACCCGCAGCAAACGTGCTTGGGTGCCGAGCGGCATTTCGGCTACTTCATCCAAAAAGATGGTGCCGCCGTTGACGGTTTCGAAATATCCCTGGCGGGCTTCAAAAGCGCCGGTGAACGAGCCCTTTTCGTGTCCGAACAATTCCGAATCGATGGTACCCTCGGGGATGGCGCCGCAGTTTACCGCAATAAATTTGCCGTGTTTGCGGTTGCTCAGTTGGTGCAGGATTTTGGAAAAAACCTCCTTGCCCACCCCACTCTCGCCCGAAATGAGCACCGATACATCGGTAGGTGCTACCTGCACCGCAATGTTGAGGGCATGGTTGAGCGCCAGACTGTTGCCAATGATGCCGAAGCGTTGTTTAACCTGCTGCAAATCCATGCTTTGCTGTTTTAATCTACCAACTCGCCCAAAAGGGTAGCCTGGGTACAACGGTCAACCCGCACCTTCACGTAATCGCCGGCTTGGGTATTGCCTCTGGGGAACACAATCATCTTGTTCTGGCTGTTTCGACCGCAGAAATGGGCGTCGCTTTTACGGCTCGGTCCTTCAACCAGCACTTCAAAGGTTTTGCCCACATCTTGTTCGTTGCTCAGCAGCGATAATTTGCTTTGCAAGTCGATGATTTCTTGCAAACGGCGGCTTTTCACTTCTTCGGGCACATCGTCTTCAAACTTGCGTGCGGCCAGGGTACCCGGGCGCTCAGAATATTTAAACATGAAGCTCATGGTGTAGCCCGAGAGCTCCATGATGCTTAGGGTATCTTGATGTTGCTCTTCGGTTTCGCCGCAAAAGCCCGCAATCACATCGCTGGTGATGGCACAATCGGGCATGATGCGCCGGATGGCTTCTACCCGGTTGATGTACCATTCGCGGTCGTAAGTGCGGTTCATGCGCTTGAGCACTTCGCTGTTGCCCGACTGCACTGGCAAGTGGATGTTCTTGCAAATATTGTCGTAAGCGGCCATGGTATGCAGCACCTCGTCGGTGATGTCTTTCGGATGCGAAGTGCTGAATCGCACGCGCAATTGCGGATCGATTTGCGCTACCAATGCTAGCAATTGGGCAAAATTCACGCTTTCGGAACCATCTTCGGCCGACCAATGGTACGAATCAACGTTTTGGCCAAGCAGGGTAACCTCCTTGTAACCACGCTGCCACAAATCGCGGCATTCTTCCACAATGCTGTGGGCATCGCGGCTGCGTTCACGACCACGCGTGAAGGGCACCACGCAAAAAGAGCACATATTGTCGCACCCCCGCATGATGGTTACAAAGGCCAAAATGCCATTTCCACCCAAGCGAACCGGGGTAATGTCGGCATAGGTTTCCTCGCGCGACAGCAATACGTTTACGGCAGGCTGACCCGATTCTACTTGGCTCAGCAAATTGGGCAAGTCTTTGTAGGCATCGGGACCCACCACCAAATCAACGAGTTTTTCTTGCTCGAGTAATTTCGACTTGAGTCGTTCGGCCATGCAGCCCAGCACCCCAATGGTCATGTCGGGTTTGTGCTTTTTGTGCTGCCGGAAAACCTGCAAACGGCCACGCACTTTTTGCTCGGCATTTTCGCGGATGGAGCAGGTATTGATAAACACCACATCGGCTTCTTCGAGCGCTGTGGTGGGCACGTAGTTGTTTTCGGCCATGATGGAAGCCACAATTTCGCTATCGCTGAAATTCATCTGACAGCCGTAACTCTCCAAATACATTTTCTTCTTACCAGCAAGGGCTGCTTCGGCAGTATAGACCTCTCCCTGTCGCTGCTCGTCTTGCACCTTATCAAATACGTTCCCCGAAAACTGCTTGGCCATGATTGTTGAAAATTTGCACAAAGATAGCGGAAATGACCAATAGTGACATAATGGCAGTTGGCGTGTAATGGACCTACAGCCTCATTTCCTGAATTTTTACCTCAACCTGTTCCAACTTAGCGGTAAAAGTCCGAATATCGTGTTTCCTATTAACCTTCCTGTATGAAAAAAACGCTACTTACCCTGTTTACAGCTGCACTCACTGGTGTTGCTTTTGCGCAAGCACCGAGAATGCAACTCTATGAGGTTTTCTCCGGTGAAAACTGTCCCCCTTGTGCCTCTGCAAACCCAACCACCAAGGCTTTGCTCGATGCCAATTCGGCAAACATCATCGGCTTGAAATATCAAGTACCTATTCCATCGGCAGGCCCTATACACAACCAAAATACGATTGACCCAAATGCGCGCCGATCGTATTACGGTATCAATTCGGCACCAAATGCCCGCCATGATGGAGCAACCATTGGTAGTGGACATAGTCTCAACCTCACCCAGGCATTAATCACGCAGCGTCAGGCTGTAACCTCTCCTTTCACCATACAGTTGGCGCATAACTTGAGCCAGAACCGCGACTCTATCAACATTACCATGACCATTACGGCGGTACAGGCGTTAACAGGAGGTACCTGGTTTGCGCGAATTGCCTTGGTAGAGAAGCACATGAGCTTTGCTACTCCTCCGGGAACCAATGGCGAAACCGACTTTTACGATGTTACTCGGCGGATGTATCCCAATGCCACTGGTACTGCCCTGCCTTCAACATGGACCGTAGGACAGGAGCAATTGGTAACCATCAATGCACCACTTCCTACCTTTATCCGCGACTCTGCCGAAATCAGGGTAATTGCATTTGTACAAAACGATGTAACCAAAGAAATTGCTCAAGCTGCACGTACCAACCCACAGCTTCTATCGGTTAACTCCAAACTAGAATTTACTAGTGGTGCTTTTTACAATTGCCAACCCAATGTAACACCCAGCGTTACTGTTGTGAATCAGGGTGCCGATGCCATTACGACAATGGAGATTCGCCAAACCGTGGGTAGCCAAATTCAAACGGTGAACTGGACTGGCAATTTGGCCTCAGGAGCGTCGACAAACGTTAACCTGAACAGTACCGCTCTCAATGCAGGCAGAAACAATTTCGATTTCCGTATTTTGACCATGAACGGAAGGCCACACCCTAGTCCTGGTGCAGTTCGCTCAACCGTTACCGGAGCCCTTTTCTTAGGCGATGCCCCTACAAGCAGCGCATTCAGCAGTTTTGCCGGTTCATTCCCTCCTGCTGGCTGGGGTGTTAACAATGGAGCAACTGCCGCAAACGGCTGGGCACTCGGTTTGTTGGGTGCCAATGGCACTACCCGCTCAGCGCGCATCAACTTCTTCGATATTCCCAGTGGCGATATCGATGATTTCTACATGCCGCGTATGAATTTCAGTCAGGCAGGCCCCAACAACGAACTCACTTTCCACATGGCGCATGCACAGTACAATACCAGTACAGCCGACCGCTTGTTGGTTGAAGCTTCAACCAACTGTGGACAAACATGGACTACCTTGTACGACAAAGCGGGCGCTAGCTTGGCTACCCGTGCAGCCATGACGGGCGCCTTCACCAGCCCTGTAGCAGCCGATTGGCGCGTTGAAAGGGTGAACTTGGGCAGTTTGGCGGGTCAAGCCGATGTAGTTTTGCGTTTCCGTGGTATCAGCAACTACGGCAACAACCTCTTCATCGATGAAGTGTCTATTTCTAACGCCGTAAGTGTGCTAGAACCCACCAGCCTGCCTTTGCGTATTTATCCAAATCCTGTAAAGGACGTATTGGTAGTAGAAGTTCCTGAACAAGTAGGCAGCGCAACCATTGAAGTTTTGAATAGCCTTGGTCAAGTGGTTTGGCGCCAACAACACAATGCGCAGGAAGGCAGCCGCGCAAATGTGCAAGTGGCCTCTTTGCCAGTGGGCATTTATACCGTGCAAATTTCTCATGATGCAGGCTTATTCACCAACAAAATGGTGAAACAATAAGCGCTTTTCGATTTTTTAGAGCCTCACATAAGTGGGGCTTTTTTTATGCTTTGATAATTCCGCTATTCTTCCCGAAATTGAGCCACCTAAAGCCATTATCATGACTATCGAGAGACTTTTTGACATTCCTTACCACCAGAAAAATACTTTTCCACTAAAAACCGCTTTGGCAGCCAAAGAAAACGGCAAATGGGTGTCGTACAGCACCGATGATTTGATAGCCGAAGCCAATGCCATCAGTTTGGGGTTGTTGGCCATGGGTGTGGAGCCTGGAGATAAAATTGCAAACATTTCGAACAATCGGCCTGAGTGGAATTTCTTGGATTATGGTATGCTACAAGTAGGTGCGGTACATGTACCCATCTACCCTACCATTACCGACGAAGATTACAACTACATACTCAATCATGCAGAAGTGAAGTACATCTTTGTTTCGAGCAAAGATTTGTATGATCGCATTGCGAAAATTGCCGCCGAGGTTCCTACCGTGAAGGGAGTATTTACGTTCGACAAAGTGGCCGGTGCCAAGCATTGGACGGAGGTAAAAGATGCTGGCAAGGGTGGCGACTTGAAACAGGTAGAGGCCATCAAGCAAAGTATCAAAGCCGACGACTTATTCACCATCATTTACACCTCGGGCACCACTGGTTTTCCGAAAGGTGTGATGCTCAGTCACCGCAACGTGGCTTCGAACGTGGTAGCTTCCGATAAACGTGTACCTATTCAGCCGGGCGACAAAAGCTTAAGTTTTTTGCCGCTGTGCCATATTTATGAGCGAATGCTCACTTATATGATGATGTACCGGTCTATCAGCATCCACTATGCAGAAAGCATGGAAACCATTGGCGACAATTTAAAAGAGATCAAGCCAGAAGTATTTTCTGCAGTTCCGCGGTTGCTCGAAAAGGTATACGATAAAATCGTTGCCAAAGGGCATGACCTCACTGGCGTGAAGAAGGGACTTTTCTTCTGGGCGCTCAACCTAGGCTTGCGTTATGAACTGCGAGGCAAAAACGGTTGGTGGTACGAAACCCAGCTTAAGTTGGCTAACAAAATCATCTTCAGCAAATGGCGCGAAGCTTTAGGTGGCAATGTAAAAGCCATTGTAAGTGGTGCGGCTGCTTTGCAACCCCGTTTAGCGCGGGTTTTTTGGTCGGCCAATATCCCCGTACTCGAAGGTTACGGACTTACCGAAACCTCACCTGTAATTTCGGTAAACTACCTCAAAACCTTGCAAGTTGAATTTGGCTCGGTAGGTCCGGTACTCGAAGGTGTGGAAGTGAAAATTGCAGACGATGGTGAAATTTTATGCAAAGGCCCTAACGTCATGATGGGCTATTACAAGCGTCCCGAATTGACCGCTGAAGTGATTGATGCCGATGGCTGGTTCCATACTGGCGACATAGGCACTTTTACAGCCGAAGGCAATTTGAAAATCACTGACCGCAAGAAGGAAATTTTCAAAACCTCGGGAGGCAAATACATTGCTCCTCAGGTAATGGAAAACAAATTCAAGGAATCGCTGCTCATCGAGCAATTGATGGTATGTGGCGAAGGCAGGAATTATCCTACTGCCCTTATTTCGCCTGCTTGGGACAATGTAAAGTATTGGTGCGAGCACCACGGCATTGCCTATACTAGTCCTTCCGAAATAATTAAAAACAAGCAAGTGCTTGAGAAATTTCAGCACGAAATCGACCATTATAATGCAGGGTTCGGTCAGTGGGAAAAAATCAAGAAGTTCAAGCTCCTGCCCGTTAGCTGGAGTGTGGAGACGGGTGAATTAACCGCCACCATGAAACTCCGCCGTAAAATCATTATGGAGAAATACCGAAACGAGTACGAAAGCATGTATTCGGAATAAGCTTTCTCGAAGCAAATCAGAGCCCCGTCATTTTTGGTGGGGCTTTTGTTTGTCTGATATTAAACTATTTTTTATCTTGCTCAAACTTTCTGCACGCTTTGGTATCTGAAGTTCGTTAACACCAACCCATGAAACACCGTTTCCTGTTCCTTGTACTATTCGTATTTGCTGTAGGGGCTATCTCCAGCATCGATTTAGACAATCTTTATCCCTACAGCAGTCAAAGCATTCCGGCCTACATTACCAAAAACAACACCCCGGCAAACAATGCCATTACCGACCGGGCAGCTACTTTGGGAAGGGTGCTTTTCTACGATAAACAATTGTCGCTGAATGGCCAAATTGCATGTGCCAGTTGCCACCTTCAAGCGTATGCATTCAGCGATACGGCTGTTAGAAGCCGTGGGTTTGATAACGGACTTACCAGTCGCCACTCTATGCGCTTGGTGAATGCCCGCTTTGGTACCAGTCCCCGCTTTTTTTGGGATGAAAGGGCGCTCACCCTCGAATTGCAAACCACCCAACCCATTCAAGACCATTTGGAAATGGGTTTCAGCGGCACCAATGGCCAACCCAACCTCGATTCGTTGATGCGTCGTTTGGCTGCTTTGCCTCGGTATCAAACCCTTTTTCCCTTCGTTTTTGGCGACGCAGCAGTTACTGAGGTACGCGTTCAAAGGGCTCTGGCACAATTTGTTAGAAGTATTCAATCGTTCGATTCGAAGTACGACATTGGCCGTGCGCAAGTGAATAATGATGCGGCACCTTTTCCGAACTTTACTGCCGATGAAAATGCTGGTAAAACGCTGTTTCTTTCGCCCCCTCCTGCTGGCGGCGCTGGTTGCCAAGGATGTCACAGGGCACCCGAATTTGATATTGACCCCAATTCATTGAATAACGGCATTATCGGACGGGCTGGAGGCGCAGCGGGCGTTGAACTAAACAACACACGCGCACCCAGTTTGCGTAATTTGACCAACACCTCAGGCCAATTGAATGGTCCCTTGATGCATACCGGGCAATTCAGCAACTTAGAGCAAGTTATCAACCACTACAATTTGGTGCCTCAACAAGCTGGTAACACCAATCTCGATCCGCGTTTGGCCGGACCCGGTGGCAATTTGCAGCTTACGCCCACCCAACGCATTCAGCTCGTGGCCTTTTTGCGCACTTTGTCGGGCACCGATGTGTACACCAATCCCCGTTGGTCAGATCCGTTTGACGCCAATGGCAATTTGACCATGGTAGGTGGACCAACCAGTTTGGCACCTGCCGGCAAACAACGCATGCGGGTTTATCCCAATCCTGCTAAAACCGACATCAAACTCGACTTGGCTGCAGGCACCTATTTGGTAAAAGCGCACGACTTGCAAGGCAAACTTATTTTGAGTGAGCGATATGAGGCAGGAGAAACGCTCTCGTTGCCAGGTTTCGCCAGCGGCATGCTCATCCTCACCGCTGTACATGAAAAAAGCGGTGCCGAATATGTGAGCCGACTGATTATACAGCCATAAAAGAGGCCGTCTCATAAGTGAGGCGGCTTTTTTTTGTGATTTAATTTGCTCAAG